>RCNC010000797.1_pt1 | contig 20519 bp, 20 predicted proteins | sample 2041301 | NCBI WGS metagenome assembly RCNC01 (sample SAMN09708231, study PRJNA481090) | Marine sediment metagenome, whole genome shotgun sequencing project. | biome: marine sediment; feature: ocean; material: sediment; isolation source: Sewage treatment plant 13A marine sediment (STP13A) ...
GCCCCGGTAAAGTCGAGGCGTGAGGCGAGGATCCAACCCGACTTGGGGCGCCAGGCCCACGGAAGGTACCAATTGAAGAAGAACTCGTATTTCTGGAAGGATTCCTCGTTGCGATCGTCGGTCACCCCGTACCGGAACCCGGTATCGAATTTCTCCCTGTAGGTCGTGTTGTCTTGATGGGAATTCTGTACTTGCGTGGCATCCGGGGCTTCGGCTTCGGTCCCTGCAGGGACCGGCGTCGCCGCGCACACGGCGATCCCGAACAGGAGCAGGTATACGATCCAAGCACTACGAGAGATCAGGAGATTCAAAGCAGCCATACCGAGTCAGAAAGAGGTTTTGAGCATTCGCGCCCGGCTCTCGACCCATCTTTCACCGGGTCGGCGTAAACCCGCCAAACCACTCCAGACGGACCGAAGTCCCTTCTATCGGAAAAAGGCGGGGAAAGTCAATATAGGATTTCTCCTTGTCAGGGTCCTCTTGCAGCCAGCGCCTTGCGGGCAATGCGTGTCACGTACACGGTCACCGCTACAGTTGCCGCCAGTCCCAAGACCCGCAGGGCCCACTGTGAGGTCGTCACGGGGCCTCCGCCTGCGCCGAGCGTGGCCAGGTCTCCGGCCAGGGCCCCGATGTACACATACATGACCGTTCCGGGAAGCATCCCGATCCAGGAAGCGAAAAAATAGTCCCGGAGGGACACCTTCGTGATTCCGTAAGCATAATTCAGGAGGTTGAAGGGGAAGATGGGCGACAGGCGTGTCAGGCCGACGATCTTCCAGCCTTCCCGGGCCACGGCCTCGTCGATGGCCTTGAACTTGGTGTTCCCATCGATCTTTGTCTCGACCCACCCCCGGGCAAAATAGCGCCCCGCGAGGAAGGCGCAGGTGGCCCCGAGGGTCGAAGATACGGAAACGATGATCGAGCCCTTCACCACGCCAAAGACCACCCCAGCCCCCAGGGTCAGGATCGATCCCGGAAGGAAGAAGATCGTTGCCAGGACGTAGATGCAGAGAAAGACCAGGGGGCCCGTCGGACCGAGTCCGCGAATCCATTCCAGGGCATTCTTCAACAGATCCTGCACATTGAACTGCCTGGCCAGAACGAACAGAGCCGCCACGAGGAGGATGCCCAGGGGCAGTTTCACTCTTGAGGCCAGGCCTCTCTTCCCGGAGGTGTCTTCGTCGGGCTTGCGGGTCGTGGTCTCGCTCTCCATCCCTGGACCCTTCACCTCTTTGAACCCCTCACCCTCTTGATGCCTGCCTCAGGACGGGTCGCTTGCCTTCAGGTCGTTCAAGGCCCAGTTGTAGTCCATGTATTCCACAGCGAACTTACCATCCTCGAGTTGCTTGGATATGTCCTTCGGGAAATAGGGGCGGACAAAGGCCGGAACCGACCCGGATGCTTCTTCGAAATCCCCGCTGAACCACTTGAAGATCTTTGACAGATAGACGGTTCGGTTCTCGATGTCCACCCTGTTCTTGGACGGTGTATTCATGAAAATACGTCCCTGGTCTTCGAGTTGCTCGTCCAGTTTGTCGGGGGTGTAGGGTTCCCCACGGAGGGGAGGGCAACTGCGGGCCGCACACACCAGGGCAAAGTGTACGCGCGGCTCCTTATAGTCCTTTCTAAGGACATCGTGCTCGACGTGGTCGAGGGTGACCGTCTCGCCGAACAGGCTGACCACCTCCTGCTTCCACGGACCTTTCCATCGACCTCCTATCTTCTTGATGCTCTCTACAGGGTAGTGGTCGATGATCAGTTGAAGGGTGGCAGCGTTGTACAGGTTGGAGAGAAAGGCGATCTGCTCCGGCTCTGACCAACCCCTGAATTCCTTTTTCGAGACCGAGGCGAGCTGTCCCAAGTAGGCCTTTAGGTTCGCAGGGTTCTGCTCGAGCCCTGCATAGTCCACCCACCCGTCCACGACGAAGGTGCGCAGGACCTTGCCGAAGAGGGCGTGGGAGTGATCGAAGTCAGAGGCCGGCAGGGAGGGCGCCGGTCCCCCGAAGAGTACGGCCGCGAGAACCAAGGAACGAACAACAGATCCGAGAATTGCCTTCTTCTTCATTTTCACCCACCCCCGAACGATTAGGTTCTTCCTTCATCCTGTTTTCCTGTATTCGACCCTGCACCCGACGAGGTTACACGGCTCGGGATTCGTGTCCTTGCCCGAGGAAAAGGTTCCTGACACCTTTTTTCGCCGTCTTTCAACCTTGGACCGACTGAAGGAACTCGAGGACGGCCTGATTCCAGCGCTCCGCGTCCTCGAAGTAGGGAGAATGGCCGCTTCCAGGGATCTCGACGATCCGCGCTCCGGGCACGAAGCTCGCGGCTCTCCTGATGTCGCGCGGCGTGAAGAGTGGGTCCAGCGCGCCGATGAGGAAGAGCGCAGGGGAGGTAAGCTGCTTGAGGTCTTCGCCCGTGTACGCCACCTCTATCAAGCCAAGGAGCGCGGACATGGGAGTAGGGGGGGCAAGAGACGAAAACTGCATGTAGAGGAAGGCGCGGGCAGGGTCCTGTTCCGCAAAGCCGGGGGCAAAGCAGGGGTGGTCGAATCCGACTGGCAGGTTCGGATCGAGCAGGGCGGCGGCAACACGCTCCCGTGCCTGCTGGGTCTCCTCGGACGGGTTCGGAAGTTGGATTCCGGCAATCGTGTTGGCAAAGACGAGGGACCGAACGCGGTCAGGGTGTTCCAGGGCGAATCCGAGAATCGTCCAGCCTCCCATCGACTGTCCGACCAAATGGGTACGGTCCACGCCCAGGTGGTCCAGGAGTGCAGTCAGGTCCGATACCGCAGCCCGGGGGCCGGAGGTCTCGGCGTGGTCGGTCGAACGGCCGAAACCGCGATGGTCCCAGGTGACCACGCGGTATTGGGTTACAAAGGCGGGAACCTGCTGATACCAGTTGGCATGGTTGCCCCCGGCACCGTGACAGAAGACAACCGGTTCGCCTTGTCCGGCGACTTCGTAATAAATCTGTTCTCCATCGGATGCGATAAAGCCTGTGGAACGTTCGAAAGATCTCTGTTCCTCTTCTCTCATAAAGATCCCTTTCGTGTCGATCAAGGCAAGATTGTACGACAGTATACCAAATCCAGGGTTACCTTTCTCCTGTCGGTTCCTTCAACCTGAAACCTGGTGACTTGCGGGTCCATATGATGTTGTGGAAAGGGATGCGGATGTGCTATGGACGTTGGATTGATTCATCATGCGGAGAGGGAAAGAACGATGGCGAGTGAGGAAATCAAGACAGTGCGGAAGTTGCTGGCGGCCTTTCCAGCCGTGAAGGACCGATCGATTCAGCAACTACGCGACCAGATGGAAGAGTGGGTCGGCTCGTTCCCCTTGCCCCAGGGGGTCTCGGTAGAGGCTGTGGATGCGGGCGGCGTTCCGGCCGAATGGGTAAAGGCCCCTGGGGCGAGGGGCGATACCGCTTTCCTGTATGTGCACGGAGGGGGATACGCACTCGGCTCGACGGCAACGGGTCGACACCTGGCGGGCGCCATCTCAGAGGCGGCTGCGACCCGGGTCTTGTCCCTCGACTACCGGCTCGCCCCGGAGCATCCCTTCCCGGCCGCGGTCGACGACGCGGTTGCCGGGTATCGCTGGCTCCTAGAGCAGGGCGTTGCGGCTGGGAGGATAGCGATGGGCGGGGACTCGGCAGGGGGAGGCCTTACCGTGGCGACCCTCGTGGCCCTGCGCGATGCGGGGGACCCGATGCCCGCGGGAGGCGTCTGCATTTCGCCCTGGGTCGACCTGACCTGCTCATCAGACTCGTACAGGACCAAGTCCGAAGCCGATCCGGTGATCGTCCACGAAGACATCCAGTGGTTTGCATCCCTGTATCTCGACGGTCGGGATTCAAAGACGCCCCTTGCCTCCCCCCTGTTCGCAAACCTCGAGGGGCTGCCGCCGTTGCTGATCCAGGTAGGGAGCGACGAGGTCTTGCTCGATGATGCGGTCGGGCTCGACGGACGGGCCCGGGAGGCAGGCGTGGATTCGACCCTCGAGGTCTGGGAAGACATGATTCACGTCTGGCACGTGTTCTTTCAAATGCTGCAGGAGGGGCGTGACGGGATTTCGCGAATCGGGGAGTACTTCAAGTCCAGGACTTCCTGACCACCTGCCGCCAGAGTAGTGTACAATCCCGGACAAGGGGAATTCGGGGGCTCGCGTGTTCAGCTATGTCTTCATGAAGATCCTGGAGGGCCGGCCTCGATCCTACGACCGGCGGATGGACAAGGCCAGCCGCGGTCGGGTGAGGGAGATCAAGGCGTCGGTCGTGAAGGAGGTTCCGCAAGATGCCCGGGTCCTGGAGATCGGTTGCGGGACCGGTGAACTTGCCGCCATGCTGATTGGTCTCGGCGCGGTTGTGGATGCCTTTGACGCAAGCCCGGCCATGGTCGAGTTCGTGCGCGAAAGGATCGAAGCGGAAGGACTCGCCGCAAGCCTGACCGTGCGGCACATGGGCGTTGATGGGATGGACAGCCTTCCCTCGTCCCACTACGATGCCGTGGTCTCCACGCTGGTTTTCAGCGAGCTCACGGCGGACGAAAGGGGCTATGCCCTCAAATACGCCGCACGCGTTCTCAAGCCGGGGGGGCAGCTCGTGATCGCCGACGAAGTGGTGCCGCGCAAGGCGGCCGCAAGGATCCTTCAGCGGGCCGTCAGGGCCCCGATGCTCGCTGCCACCTACCTTGTGTCCCGGGCCTCAACCCGACCGATCACGGATCTTGCGGGAGAAGTGGCAGAAGCCGGGTTTCATATCGACAAGGAGGTCCGGAGCCACGGCGATGCCTTTGCCCTGGTCAAGGCGACCCTTTCTGCGAGGTGAGACATGAATCCTTTCAAGTTCCTCTGGGGCATGCTCTTCAGGCTCTTTCCCTGCCCCGCGCCCGTTGGCCTCGTTCGTATCGGGAATCCGGACCGGGAAAGCCCCGTGCTGGTGACCTGCAACTTCTACATCACCGTAAGAAGGATGCTGCGGCTGCTGCGAGGGATGGATCTGTGGTTGCTCGTGGCCGACTCCAAGGGCGTCAACGTGTGGTGTGCGGCCGGTGCCGAGGAGTTCAACACCCACTCGGTGGTCTCGGCTGTCAAGACGAGTGGCATTGCCGCACGGGTCGATCACCGGAGGTTGACCCTTCCGCCTCTCGGGGCCCCGGGGATTCGGGCCCGGGACGTCGAAGAGCAGACCGGCTGGTCCGTTCGGTGGGGGCCTGTGCAGGAAAGGGACATTCCCCGTTATGTCAGCGAGGGGGAGCGGCGCGACGAAAAGATGAAACGGGTCCAATACGATTGGCGGGAGAGGCTGGACACGGGTCTGGGCAGCATGTTTCCCTTCTTCTTTCTGGGTGCCGTGGGTTTCGCCCTCTTCGGGCGCCACCTGCTGGTCGACTACATCGTGGTGGGCGGCCTTGCCTTTGTGTTCTTCATGCTCGCCTGCCCCTTCCTGCCGGGAAAGACGGGCCTGGCAAAGGTGATTTTCCTGGAGGTCATCCTCGGAGCTGTGCTGGTTCTGACCGAATGGTTGGACGTCCCGCCCTCTTTCTCGTTGCGTGCGGACCTGATCATCGCCATGGTCATGCTGCTGATCTACGGGACGGAGCTGGGGGGGCTTGCGTCGACCATGCCCAGTGACCTGGATCCCTTCATGGCGCGACTGGGCATCGGGAACCTTGGAAACGTGGAGTTTGCCGGGACGATCCGTACAGAGCTCCTCAACGGGTTCCGGGTGCTCACGTACTACCCGGACAACTGCGTGGCTTGCAGGTGTTGTGTCGAGGTCTGTCCACAGGGGGTGTGGACCTTCGGGGAGAACAAGCGGGCAGTCCTCGCTCGCAAGGAGGACTGCACCGCCTGCAGGGCCTGCATCGTTCAGTGCAAGGGCGACGCGATCCGTGCCGAGCCGGCTTAAGACCTCAGGGCATACCAGGAATACATGATCTTGAGTTCCTCGCCCACGACCTCGCCGCTTCCGCATCCGACAGCCTGGATACGGTTCAGCCAGACGTAGTCCGGGTGGGCCGTTTCGAACCTGGGCGCCGTCTGGATCTTCATGCCCTCGACCGCCTCTCCGTTCAGCAGCTGATCGACCTGTTCCTGGGTCAGGTCGATGACGCCGCGATACTCCACATGGATCAGGGCACCGTCATCCGTCTCGACGATCAGACGGACATCCAACTCGAGGCAGTTGTCGGCCCGGATGATGGCCCAGTCAGCACCGAAAGGCCTGACGGTCCCCTTGAGCTCCGGCCCCTCCACGGTGCCCCGGACAATCGGGAAGATGAGCCTTGTGCCCCAGGCTGCGGGCCCGATCGGAACGGGCATGGTTACGTACCCTTCCATTTCTGCAATGAACTCCAGCTTCGGTTCGTGGCGTGGCATGATTCGTTCCTCCTTTGTGGTTTCTTTTCGAGGTCCTTCGTATCCAAACTCAGGACCGCAAGGCATACCAAGAGTACGTGACCTTGATCTCCTCGCCCACGACCTCGTTGCTTCCGCAGCCGACCGCCTGGATGCGGTTCAGCCAGACGTAGTCCGGGTGACTCGTTTCGAACCTTGGGGCCGTGTGGATCTTCATGCCCCCGACAGCCCGTCCTCTCCGGAGTCGATCGACCTGTTCCCGGGTCAGGTCGATGACGCCGCGATACTCCACGTGGATCAGAGCGCCGTCATCCGTCTCGACGATCAGGCGAACATCCAGCTCGATGCAGTCGTCGGTCCGGACGAGCGCCCAGTCGGCGCCGAAGGGCCGCACGACACCCTTGAGCTTCGGCCCCTCCACGGTGCCCCGGACAACCGGGCAGATCAGCCTCGTCCCCCAGGCCGCGGGCCCGATCGGCACGGCCATGGTCACGTATGCCTCCATATCGGCGATGAACTCCAGTTCCGGTTCGAATAGTGGCATCGCCTGCGGCTCCCTAGTACTTTGAAGGTGTCTGCGAAATCCCGATCATCTCCCGCGCCTGCTGCGGGGTGGCGATCTCCCTTCCCATTTCCTTTGCGATCCGGACGACCCTCTCGACCGCCTCTGCATTGCTCTTGAACTTCCTTCCCTTACCGTAATGGAGGTTGTCCTCCATACCGACTCGAACGTGGCCTCCCAGCATGATGCCCATCACGTTCATCGGAATCTGGAAGGCGCCGACACCGATGACAAAATAGATCGATTGGGGCGGCAGCTCGTTGATCAGCCCCAGGAGGTTGGCCGGGGTCGCGAAGGAGCCTGTCTGAAAACCCATCACGAACTGGATGTCATAGGGCGGCTCGATCAGGCCCTGGCGTATCAGGTCCTGGACCACCCAGTACATGCCGGGGTGGTAGAGCTCCATCTCCGGCTTGATCCCATGCTCCTTCATGGTCTTGGCGTACAACGAGATGTCCGCATAGCTGCACGGGATGCCTCGGTCGAAGAGCATCGCCTCCCTCGGGTCCGGCAGGGGCGCCTTTCGCTCTTTCATCGGCATCTTCAGCATGAAAGGGCCCAGGTTCAGGGAACAGAGTTCGGGATTGGCGTAGATGCTGGCCATGCGCTCTTCGGTCGAGAGCTCCGGGCCCCCGCCCGTGGTGTTGTTGATGATGATGTCCGGGCACTTCTCGCGGATGAGGCCGTTGATTTTCCGGTAGTGGTCCGGGTTGCTCGAGGTGAGCCACCAGCATTCAGGGTTCCGCGCGTGAACGTGCACGATGCTGCACCCTGCCTTGTAGGCCTCGTAGGTCTGCTCCGCCTGCTCTTCCGGGGTCTCGGGCAGGTTTTCGTTCATCTCCTTGCCCTGCACGCCCCCTGTAATCGCGCAGGTGACCATCAGGGGAGGCAGGCCGGACAGGCCCATTCGGATCTTTTCCATCCACTTGTACGGGTCTTTGTAATCCCACATGTACTCTCCGTTGCTCATGATTCTCCTCCTTCCAGGATTTGTTCGATCGCCTCCAGATCCGGCTCGAAATCCATGATAAAGGGATACCCGGGTGGGACCGCCTCGACCTCGAGCTGGGCCTGACATCCCGGGCAGTAGAACTCCCGCAGGACCATCCACTCCGGATCGCACGCACGCTGCGGGGCAAAGACCTCCCCGTCCTGGGGGTCTCTTTCGTACACGAGGGCGCCCAGTTTCCAGTTCCGTCTGCAGTCGCCGAACTCGTGGCCGCACAGGCATTTCACGATGCGGTCCGGACCCTTCCTGACGATATACAGGTGTTCCGCCAGGGGAAGCAAGATCTTTTCTTCCCACGGGACCCTCTCCTGTTCGATCTCGATCACCTTCCGGAGCCGGTCTTCGTCCTTCGGGGAGGACATGATGCCCTTGAGCGTCTCCCAGGGCAGCTTGCCCTCGATCAGGCTCTTCACGATCTCTTTCGGATATCCTTTTGACATGTTTCCTCCTTGCAGCTCCGGCGGATCGGGGCCTATCACCATCAAAGCCGCGAGTCGTGCCGTTCTGTCGGCGTCCCGGCTCCGATTTGTTTTGGCTCCGTCTCTCCCTCCCCCGAAGTCGCCCTGCACAAATCTCCGCCGCAACCCCGACAGAACGGCACGGCACCTCTGCGTTGAACAGCGATAGTAAAGTCCCTCGATCCTGATCCTAGAATGAGAATGCTTCGTCGAGTTGCCAAAAGGATTTGAATTCGTCGGCAAATTTTGTCGACAGGGCGAAGCAGTCCCGGTACATCTCCTTGACCACGGGATGCATCCTTCCCTGGAGGATCCTCTCTCTCTCCTTCTCGAGGTATTCGCCGGCAGGGAGGGCCCGTTGTTTACGATCCTGTCTTCGCGCCGCCCGCTTCTCTTCCGTCCCCTTGGAATCGATCTCCAGGGTTTCCCGGTTCACGGAAACACAGTACACGTCCTCCGCGGTCGGAAACGTGGTCATCCCGTTCTCCAGGTCCTTCGTGATGAGTTCAGAACTTCGCTCGATCGGGTCCCCGTATCCTCCGCCCGCCAGGTAGAAATGCTGGAAGAGGTCGTAGCTCTTCGCGGTCGAGGCGAAGACGGAGCCCTCCTTCACCTCGAATCTCTCGGCCTGTACCAGCCTCTTCATGTCCGGGTCCCTGGGGTCCCCTTCTTCGTGCGGCAAGGGAAGCCTCTTCTCGATCAGCTCCTTCACGTTGGTGTTCCTGGCCATGTAATTGTAGTTGCACATGGCAGGATATCCGCCCATGATCCCGGCCTGGTCGAACACCTTCGTAACGTTCGTGAAGGTGTTCACGTTCATATTGTCCGTGTTGTAGATGAGCCACACGGTCGTGAACCCGTTCCCGCCCCGGAACTTCCCGAACCCGCCGGAATCCGGGGTGGTCTTCCGGCCCAGGTGAACGACCGGCAGGATCAACTCCCAGATCTCTATGTCCCCCATGTCCGACTCCGGATTCCAGAGGGCATAGGCCGTGTCCAGCCCGTCCATCAGCCCCCTGGCCCCGGAACCGCAGCAGACGAGTTCCGCGGTGCCCGTCCCAAAGACGTTTCCGTACTGATCGATGCCGGCACCGCCCTGGCCGTTCGTGTTCGCGCAGCCCGCAAGGATCTCCTCCCGGTATCCCTTGGCGTAGAAGGCCCTGGAGAGCAATCGCAGGAAGGTGCCGAAGGCGGGCAGCAGGGTTGTCCAGGCGGCTCCCGTGGCCGCAAATATCGAATCCGGGTTGAAGAGAGATTTGTAGGGAAGCCGCAGCTTGCACGCCATCCAGGCCCCGTCGTTCACCTTGCCGTCGTAGGCGAGGAACTGGGTCAAGGCAACGAAGAACCCGCCGTCCATGGCAGCCGGGCTGCAGTTGTGGTTGTGCTGCCCCCAGGGAGAGGCGCCGTCGAAATCGAGTTCGAGATCCCCCTCTCTCGTGACCGTCATCTCGAGGGGGATGTGGACGAGAGAATCCTTGGACGCGTTCTCCGGCACCGGCTTCCCCTCGAGCAGGACATCGTAGAAGGCGACGCCCTTGTACCTGCCCGGGAACAGGACCTGCTTGACCTTCTTTTTCAGGCCTCTCCTCGATTCCTCGATCAGCTCTCTCGTCGCGGATTCGTAGTACTCCTTCCCGAAGGTCCCGATGATCTCCTTCACCGAGTCCCGGATGATCCGGCACCCTGCAATCCGGGCCCTTTCGTCCATCAGCCAGTAGACGGGCGATCGCGTGTTCCTGATAATCATCTGTTCGTAGTCGTGCTTCAACGTATCGTTTTCCGCCACCTTCAGGCAGCAGAGGCTGATGCCTTCATGAAACCGCGTTGTCTGAGCAGGACCCATCCCCCCTGCATCGACGGCCCCCACCTCGAGTACATGGGTGACCCCGCCGGCCCAGCCGACGAGTTCCCCTTCGAAGAAGATGGGCGTGATGTTCATGATGTCCGGTACATGCACCCCCCCGATGAAGGAGTCGTTGTTCGCGAAGTAGTCCCCCTCCTTGAAGCCGACCTTCTCTTCGTAGTCGTTGTCGATCATCCACTTGATGCAACGGCTCATCGTGTGCACGTGCACCATGATGCCCGTGGACAGGACGATCGAGTCTCCTTCCGGCGTGTACAGGGTGAAACACAGTTCCCCGATTTCCCGTACCATCGGGGATGCGGAGATCCGCTTGGCCGTCTCCCTCGAGCTCACCAGGGACGAGAGAAGCCGGGAGTGGAAGATCTCGTACCGTATCGGGTTTGCTTCCTTGCAGGGGAAACCCTGAACGTAGCAGCCGTTTCTCTCGAAGGCTTCCTCGCTCTTCCTAAGTCGTTCCTTCAACGTCGTCATCGGACGGCTCCTCGCAATTTCCCTGGGCTTCTCACTTCTTCAACCACAGGGTCCGATATTCATCCACATAGGCGTGATGGGCCGGGGGAACGACCAGGGTCGTGGTCGGGTGCTCGATGATCGCGGGTCCGTTCACCTCGTTGCCGGAAACCAGGTTCTCCAGCTCGTAGACGGAGGTCGTCTGTAGCCTGCCCTCGAAGAAGGCCCGGCGGGTACCCTTCAGGGCGTCCCGGGGGGGAGCCGCGCTGCCCAGCGCGTGCTTGCGCAGCCTCGGCTTGAGCTTCTCCACGAATGCCCTCACGCCCACCTCGAGGACGAGGTAGCCGGCGTCCGGGTACTTTGCCGCCCTGGCGTAGATCTTCTCGTACAAATCCTCGAACTTGTCGATGAGCCGGTCGCAATCCTCGGCCGTGTCGATCCGCGGGACAGGAGAAGAGACGATCAGGTCGTCGAGCTGTCCCCGATACCGGATCATGACGAGCTGTTCGAAATGGATCTGCTCGTCGGTGTATCCCTCCCGGACCATGTCTTTTCTGCCCGTATTTTCCAGGGCCTCCCACAATCCGTTCAGGGACCGGCCGAACCAGATCTTCGTGCCCTCGTCGGCCCCTGGAGGAAGCGGGAGCGTGCACGACTGGTTGTACAAGTGCTCGTAGTCGGACGTAGAAGCCCCGAATGCGGAGAAGACGGACGAGAAGGGAAAGACCATCACCCCTGCGAAGTCCAGGTCCTGGGTGTACCCTGCCACGTGGGTGGGCCCGGCCCCCCCGTAGGACAGGAGATAGTACTCGTTCGTGTTATAGCCCTTCCCTTGGATCATCCCGAGGATCTGTCCTTTCATCCGGGTGTCGATGACCTCCTTGACCCCTCCGGCCGCCTCCAGCAGGTCGACTCCCAGGAGGCGGGCGATCCTCTCTTCGAAGACCCTTTCCGCCTTCGCCTTGTTCAGGACCATTCGGCCGCCGAGGAAGTAGTCCGGATCGATGTAGCCCAGGATCAGGTCCACATCCGTGATGGTCGGGTCTTCCCCTCCCTGGTCGTAACAGACCGGGCCGGGGTGGGCGCCCGCGCTTTCCGGGCCGATCTCCAGGCGATTCATCAGGTGATCGTACTTGATCAGGGTGCCGCCGCCCGCTCCGATCGAGTTCACTTCGATCATCGGGATGCCGAGGCGGAAGCGTGCGCAGTCCGGCTCCCTGTTGATGACGATGATCCCGCTCGACACCATGCCCACGTCGAAGGTGGTCCCTCCCACGTCGGTGGCCACGATGTTCTCGAACCCGTAGATCTCGCCGATGTACTTGGCCCCGATCACGCCGCCCACCGGCCCGGACTCGACCGTCTCAACCATCTTGGCGTGCTTCACGCTGGCGAGCCCGCCGTGGGAGAGCAGGATCTGAAGGTCGCCTCTCTTGAACCCGTACTCCTTGATCTTCTGATCGATCGTGAGCAGCGGGGCCCGGGAAGGGGCTCCTGCGTAGGCCTCGATGAGCGTGCTGTTCAGGCGGGGGAACTCCCGCATGACCGGGTTGATCTCGGAGCTCACGTGTATGGGGATGTCTCTTCCGGCCTCCTCGATGACCCGCCGAGCAATCTCGGCAGCCTTCTTCTCGTGTTCAGGGTTCTGGAAGGAATACAGAAAACAGATGACCAGCCCTTCGATCTCCATCTGGAGAAGTTCCCGAACAGCCTGTTCCGTCTCCTCCTCGTAAAGAGGGATCACGACCTGACCGAACATGTCGATTCGTTCGGTCGCGCCCCGGATCCGCTTCTTGGGGACGAGCGGTTCGTTGTGGACGTGGGTGACCGGATGAAGCCGGTCCGGAAGGGTGTAGCCGGAGAAGGTCTGGCCGCCCCTTTCCATGAGGAGGTAGTTCTCTAACCCTTTGGTGATCAGGAGCCCGAGCCTGGTTCCCTTCCTTTCCACCAGTGTGTTGATGACCGTGGTTGCACCGTACCCGATCACCCCGAGGCTCGGGTAGAGCCGTTCCAGGGTGAGGTCCACCTTCCGGATCGTGTCTTCGATGGAATTGAAATACCCGAAGGAGACATTCTCCGGGGTGGTGGGCGCCTTCCCGACGATGAAATCGCCCGCCTCGTTCACGATGAAGGTGTCGGTGAAGGTGCCTCCCGTGTCGGTGTAGCAGAGCTGCGGCTTCCAGGGTTGATCCATTCAAGCCTCCTCTAAGCTCTTGAGACTCTACCCGAGAGGTGTTTCCGGGGACCAGATCTCTTTGCCGCCGTCAAAGCTGGCTGTGAACACCCGGGCTTGGTCTGTCGAGACCTCCACGTTGGGAATGACAGCGCCGGACAGGTTGTCGAACCCGGGCGGCACATAGATCGTGAAGTCCAACGGCTTCACCTTGCCCTCTGCCACCCCCTGGACATAGCTGTCCAGGCCGGTCTGATCCGGTTCGGTCACGATCCCCCCGGCGTACCGGCTCTGGTTCTGGGTGCTGTCGGCGTGGGAGAAGGCCATTCCGTAAAGGCTGGGGAATTGGATTCTCTCCGGGTACTGTTCCCCGAACAGGGACAAGCCGAAGAGGACGTGCTTTGCCAGCTCGAAGCTCGGCCACTTCCCCTTGCCCCACGTGAGGCCGGGTATGAATAGATCCGGGAATTCCGTTTCCATCAGAGACATCTGATAGGCAACCCCGCAGATGAAGCCATAGTTGAATTCCTTGAACAGATCATGGCCGTGTGCATTCCAGGAGGCATCCATGAGCTTGAGCACCGAGGTCGTCTGGTCGAATTTACCCTGCAGGAACCCGGATTCCTCGGACGCGATCCGGGAGACAATCCTGGCCGACAGGTAGAGGTAGGCACCGGAAATCCCTCTCTTTCCGTATTCCTCATAGGTGACGACGCCGTCTCTGTTCTCGTCGAACACGGCCAGGAACTCCTCTTTCAAAGCGGAACCGGTCAGTCGATCGATCGACTCCAGGTAGCCGAGAAAAGTCTTCTGCATGTCCCAGGGCAGCTTGAAGTCGTCGTAGCAGAGCGTCTTCGTGATCAGGTCTGTGAAGACGCCGTCTTTCACCATGCCCGGATGGCCTTGAATCGAGACAAGCGGGCGCTTCGACACCGCATCTTTGCCCACCACATAGTAGCTTCTTTCCCCCAGACCCCTTTGCTGGGCACTCAGAAGACTTGCGTCCCGGGAGAGGGGACAATCATAGCCGTCACGGGTGACGATCTGATCCCCCTCGACAGTGGGCAAGGGCACGCGTTGGGGGAAACGGCCTCCGTGCCCGTCTTCGATTTCCACGGTCACGGCCTCTTTCAGCGGAACATTGCTGAAGAAGTAACGTGCGCTCAGGAGATCCGTGGCCACCGGGTCCACACCGGCAAAGACCATGCCCTCCGGCTCCTTTGTGGCGGATCCGGTGAAGCCGGTGTGGTCGTGGTTGATGGATTCGATTCCGTCCACTACATGGAGCATGAAGATGCCCGCGCCCTTGACCGCCTGAATGATGTCGACCATCGTGGCGTTGATGCCCCCTGTCTTTGCCAGCACGTATTCTCCGCGCGCATCCTTCCTGGGCAGATCGGTGTCGGTGTCCATTTCCGGCACCCAGATTTCATGAGGGATGGCCCCCTTGATGCCCGGTGTGGGGCGGTGAGGGACGCTGTAATCCCATTGTGTGCCCCCCGCACTGGCGTGCTGCATCGGATAGAGCCCGATACCGAGGTTCTTGATGACATTCGTGAAGAGGGTCATGTTGTGAACCTTCAGCTTCGGGACGTTTACCAGAACACATCCCGGATAGGCGCTTCGATCTTCCGGATCATCCGGGTCTCCGCCTATGACCGCCTTGTGGAGGGTGATGGACTTGTAGTTGACCCCACCGGCCACCCTGACCTCGCGGCCTTTGTTCGTGTCGTCAAAGATCCGGTTCAGGTCGTACACCATGAGCCTGTCCTGCGCCTCCCCCGGGGGGAGGTAGGTGCCGGATACGCTCTCTTCGTAGCCTTGCATGGGATCGTCGGTCTGGTCGGGCCGGAGGGTTTCCGCCAGGTATTTGCGGACGAAGTAGAAGCCCCAGCCGCCGTAGAAATCGCCTGACCTGCCCTCGATCACGGCCTCGGGCGTCACCGGATGACCGTCGGATGTGAGCCTCGAGTAGAACCGGGCGGTGGCCGTAACTGCCGTCGCTGCTTCCCCGATGGCCATCTGGTGATAGGTTATGTTCATCTTGTCGTGGAACCATCGCATCAGGGCCGCGATGAAGGGCCACTCCGTGCAGGCCGTGCTGCCGCCATCCGGGCCGTACGTTTGGAAATCTATGTTCGTCGGGGTGACCACGTTTGGCTTGAAGAGGAGCTTCTGGCCCCCCCTGACTCTCTCCACGACCTCTCTGCCGAACCCGGTTTCTTCTTCAAGTGCACCGAGGGCCATGTCGAGGCATTCATAGGTGTAGTCGATCTTCTCCCTGATCTTGTCCCAGGCCGCCTGGTCGGAATCGCTTAGGTAATCCTTGAGGAGGTCCCCGATGCCGGCATACGATCTTTCCGCGGCCATCCTCACGGTACCGACGGGTGACCCGTCTGTGTCCACGGCCTGCTTCCCGATGGGTGTATCCACTTGTGTATCTTTGCTGAAGGGCACGGAGGGACCTCCTTCTTGCGGTCTTTGGAAAGGGTGGGGTGATCGTTGCCGCACAGAGCCCCAACCTGAAGGGCACATGGGATCGGATCGTCTCGAGGTTCGGCGGCTAAATTCATCATAGGGGATAAACCCGTCCCAGGCAACTTGCCTGGGGCGGTCGAGAACCCTGTCGGATGGACGGTCAGCTCCTGAGGATCTCCCCGGACTCGCAGTAGTGCTTCAGCGAGTCCCCTAGAAAGGTCATCATGCCGGTCATCCCGGCGGCCGTGGCGTCGCCCACGTGACGGTTGCCTTCCTCGTTCACGGCAGTGACCGTGAAATCCCATTGCACCAGGGTGTTGCCGTCGCCCTGGTCCTGCATCTCGGCTTCGAATTTGGCCACAGACAGGCTCGTGATGAGTGCGAAGTGGACCCGGTGCCCCTCGGTGTCCCAGAGGGTTGTGTACCAGATCGTCGCGCCGAGGCCGGCAGAGGGGAAGAGAGCGGGGGAGGACATCTCCTCGGAGAAGATGCAATTGTTCTCGTTCTTTCCACCTTCCGAGTAGATCATCTCGCACTGCCAGCCATCGATCCATTTGTACTCCTCGATCGGGCAGGCCAGAGGAAAAACCTTGTCGACGGGAGCCTGAACGGTTACCTGATGGGTGCGGTGAATCCGCTTCGCCTTGGATGAAGACATTTGAATGACCTCCTTTATCGTTGGTTTGTGGAGCATGATGTCCCCATACTATGACATCGGTCCCGGAGGATCTTGTCGGAAGGCGAAAAAGACTTGATATTTTGTGCCATGCGACATATTCCTTGGTCGCAGGATCTTCCGCCTGAGACGGATCGAAGAAGAGCCGGGAATGGAGCCAGGCAGCCAATGGTGACCCGAAAACCCATGGGGAAAACAAGAGCAGCTGCGACCGCCTCGAGCGATCTCACGGTCATTCTGTTGAGGTACGCGTCCGGCGTCGGGCTCGAGATCGAGGGCTTCTGCAAGAAGGTCGGACTCGATCTCTCCACCCTGGAGGAACAGGGGGCCAGGATTTCGGCGGACACCTTCAACGCCCTTTGGGAGGAGGTCGTTCTCCGGTCCGGGGACCGGGATTTCGGCCTCCATTTCGGTGAGGCGGCTCACGCGTTCTTTGGGGGGCACATCCTGTTCTCGGTCATGATGAACTGCCCGACCGTGGGAGATGCCCTGGAGAAGTTCTTCCGCTATCACGGCCTCATGGCGGACATCCACAAAATGCAGATCACCCGTGAAGGCACATATGCCTCTGTTCGGTTGCAACCCCTGCGGCCCGGGGTGGAACTCCATCGGCATCATTCCGAAGCCGTTCTGAGTATCGTCGTTACCATGCTGCGCCGTCTCTCCGAGAACCGTATCGCTCCGGTCGAGGTTCGCTTCGCCCATCCCGAGCCGCCGGACGTGACCGAACACGAACGCGTCTTCCGTTCGCCGCTTCTTTTTCGACAGCCCGGAAACCAGATGATCATCCGAGAGAAGGACCTGGCCCTGCCGATCTTGATGGCCAGCCCGGATCTGCTCGAGACCCTCGAGCGATTCGCGGACGAGCGCGTTCAGGATCTCTACAGACGGGACAGTTGGGCGGATCGGGTGACGCGGTCCATCGGGCAGATGCTGTCAAGGGGGGAAAGGCCCGGCGTCGAGTCGGCGGCACAGGGCCTGGCGGTGAGTACACGGCATCTTCAGAGCCGGTTGAAGGCCGAAGGGGTCACCTATCAGAAGCTTCTCGACCGGATCCGAGAGGAGATGGCCCTCCGGTATCTCGGGAAGCCGGAGGTGACGATCTGTGACATCGCCTTTTTGCTCGGCTTCTCGGAGCAGAGCGCTTTCAATCACGCTTTCAGGAGATGGACGGGCGCGACCCCCGGAGAATACCGAAAGACAATACTCCGGAATCCGTAAACCCTTTCTAGCACCTCATCAAAGCCAGGCACACGAAGGAAGCGAGCAGGAGAACCGCGGACAGGGCGCAGAGCGGTATGTTGCGTTTGACGAATGTGTTCACCAGCACGGGGGATGTATTTCCGTTTTTGAAGAGCTCGGCCTCCACCTTGGCGAAGCCGGTGCCGAAAAAAACCCCCACAAAGGCCCACTGGAAGGCTACGGCGAGCAGGGACAGGGCCGTCACTTGTCCCGAGAGGTAGAGGTACGCGTTGAAGGCGGTCGTCACGACGATCGTGAGGGTGAAGAGATTGTCAAAGAGGAGCTGCGGGCTCTTCTCCTGGATGAAGAGAGGATAGGTGTCCTTAAACACCTCTGTTCTTCCGGACTCGAACATCCAGTTCAGGAACCGACCGAGCAGAACTGTGTGACCTACCATGGCGCCCGCGGCGGTTCCGGTCAGGACAACGGTCACGAGCCAGGCGATCTGAGACATATCCATCGTAAGCCCCCCTTTCTCTGTGGATGCGGCCTCTCGCAGGGTATCTTTAGCAGAATCTGGGGGCCGGACTCAACACCGAAAGAAGTCAACACCGTCCCCCCTTTTGGGGATGTCGCGGTTCGGCGTTGACACAGGGAGAGGGGCGGCCCTATACTGCCGCTGTTTCTAAGGGGAAAACGATTTCGTCAAAACTTGTGAGGAGGGCGAACATGGGTATTTTCAAACGTATATTCGGTATTTGTGCCACCCAGGTGCCTGCCAACTCCGGGTGCTGGAGCTATGCGGGCGGCAAGTTGGAGGTCATCCTCGACAAGGCGCCTGAGTTGTCGCAGAAGGGCGGGGCCGTCCGGCTGGAGGGGCCTTCCCTTCCGAAGCGTGTGCTCGTCGTGCACGGGCAGGATGGTGCGTTTCATGCCTTCCCCAACCGCTGCACCCACATCGGCCACCGCCGGATCGATCCCCTCCCAGGGGAGGACAAGATCCGTTGCTGCAGCGTGGGGCAATCCACCTTCGAGTACTCGGGCAAGCTGATCTCCGGATCGGCCAAGGAGTCGCTCGAGCCCCTGGCCCTCGAATGGGACGGCAGCAAGCTCGTCATCTCGATTTCGTAGCAGACCCTCTCAGCAAATAGGGAACTGCCACTGAACTCGAATGCGGGGGCAACCCGTTAATTGCCGAGTCTAGTGGCTAAGGCTGGTTGGTGGGCAGACTTCCGTTTGCTGATCAAAGTCTTGCAGATCTATAACATTCCCTAGGGTTCAACGTCCTCACCTGACGGCGTCACATACTCACCCGACGGTTCAACGTCCTCACCCGACGGTTCAACGTTCTCACCCGACGGCGTCACATACTCGCTCGACGGTTCAACGTCCTCATCCGACGGCACCGATGTCTCACCGACAGAAACCCCCATCTCTTTCATGTACTTGTTCTCTGCTTCTAGAGGACAGTTCAAGAGTAGTGTGCATAAACCAACGAGAAGCCAAGAAAGAAGAATTGGGACTGCAGGTTTGTTCCATGCGGCAAACAACCGAGTCATATCAGTACCCCTCGTAGCTGAGATCCTTCCAGTTGGCCTCGTTGCTCAGTCGGTCCTCGATATCGACGTTGAAGAACTCGGCGACGGGGGCAAGGATCTCCGGGGCGTTCGCCTGGACCGTATGGGCTGCCTCCAGGACAACCTGCACGCCCTTCTTCGTCATCTTGCCCAGGGGCTGTCGACAGGGCCCGGCCTGCATGCCGAGGATGTTCATCAACGTTTTTACGGCCAGCGGGTTACGTGCGCGACAGGTCACGGCTCCGTAAGGGGTCTCTTCCTGGGTCTTTACCGTCACCAGGCCGAACAAGGGCTTCAGGCTCTTGAGCAGTTTCTCCGCCTCTTCGCGCTGCCCCTCCAGCAGGAGTGTGACGAACTTCGTCAGGGCTCGCGGGGCTATGTTGGACAATACGGAGATGACCCCGCTCGCGCGGATGGCATCGCTCGTGATCATGTCCAAGGTCTTGTCGTCGTCTCCGGAGAGGATGGTGTAGTCATCCCCGCATACCTCGCGTGTGCGGGCCATGTTCTCCAGACTCCCGGTCGCCTCCTTTACCGTGCGGACATTCGGATACTGCTTGTACAGGATCGCCAGGTCCTCGGGAAGCATCTGGGTTCCGGTTCGGCCCGGGATGATGTAAGGGATCACATCGATCTCCGGAAATCTCTCGGCCACGGGCGCCACGTACTCGCGACGGATTTCCAACGAGCTTGGGCCGTTGTAGTACGGGTCTACCACCAGCACCGCATCCGCCCCGAATTTGGCCGCATGCTCCGAGCCTTCGAGGGTCTCGCGGGTCGAATTGCTGCCCGTCCCGGCGATGGCCTTGCATTTCCCCTTCGTACCCTCGCACACGAGGCGCGTGACGTCGTTGTGTTCCTGCCACACGAGAGTTGGGCTCTCGCCCGTCGTGCCGACCGCGAGTACACCGCTGATTCCGTTCGTGACCTGGAACTCGATGAGCCTTTCCAGCGCTCTTTGGTCGAGCTGCTGATCGTTCGTGAAGGGCGTGACCAGGGCAGTGAAGCATCCTTTGAGCATGATTGTCTCCTCTTCTGTAGAAAATAAAAAAAGCAGCGGAACGCTCGCGTCCGCTGCTCGTAGACTCCTGCAGCTTCAAGAGAGCGCTCCACGGAACCCCATCCGTGACAGTCCCGTGGATCTTCTCCACAGGCCCAGCTCTCTTCGGCGATAGGCCGAAGTTCGCTTCGGCGGCCGCTCCTTTCACGTGGACCCAGGGCCTATCCCCTTTTTGTGGGTCCGGCTACTGATGTCGGCCGCGCCTCAACTCTTGCTTCTTGTTGAGTTTCAATCATATCCGGGGACGTCGATCGATGTCAAGACCGAATTCCGGGAACCTTGGGCCTAATTATCGACTCTAATCGTTATAGCCGAAAAGGAGTCAAGAAATGGCTGCCAGGAAAGCCTATAGTGCGTTCAACTGCGCCGAATGCGGCGATACCATATCCGATCGAACCATGTGGGTGGATGACGGCGGGTTTCTCTGCCGGCAGTGTGCCATGCTCGCGCGATACAGACGCATGAGGGGAGAAGGGGTCCGGACCGGACGGGGGTCTTGGGGGCTGGGCTACAGGGGGCGCAATCCACGCCCTCTCTGCTGACCCACCGCCTAGGAGGCTGTTGAAAAAGTCCCATCTGTGCGGCGTTCGGCTTCATCCCTCGTCATTCAACGTACGGGAAGTACGCCTCATTGTGGGACTGGATCCCCGCCTTCGCGGGGACAAGTT
>RCNC010000798.1_pt1 | contig 20518 bp, 17 predicted proteins | sample 2041301 | NCBI WGS metagenome assembly RCNC01 (sample SAMN09708231, study PRJNA481090) | Marine sediment metagenome, whole genome shotgun sequencing project. | biome: marine sediment; feature: ocean; material: sediment; isolation source: Sewage treatment plant 13A marine sediment (STP13A) ...
GCAAAATTAAAGGCCTTGGTCACCCCATAAACCAGGGTCATACCCACGGCCATCAGGGCATAGACAGAGCCAGTGGACAGCCCGGCGATGATCACATCGGTGATCTCGTAAAACAATAATATGGTATCTTCACTAAACAATATTTTTTCCCCTTAACAGATTGTGAAAAAATATAAATACTACATGCCTAAAAATATTTCCTTTAAATCCTCATTGCAAAGCGCTTCGTCTTTGCTTCCCTCAAAGGAAATCCGCCCTTCCTCCATGACATAAATTCTGTCCGCCAGTTCAGTAATCTGGGGAATATTTTGTTCCACCAGAAGAACCGTCTTGCCCTGCTCATTGATCCGTTTGATAGTGGAAAAAATCTCATGACGCAGACTGGGCTGAAGCCCTAAGGAGGGTTCATCGATGCACAGGAAATCGGCGTTGGACATCAAGCCCCTAGCCACGGCCAGCATTCGGGCTTCACCGCCGCTCATGGTTGAGGCAAACTGTTTCTGACGTTCCACCAGACGCGGAAAGAGACCGAATACCCGCTCCAGATTTTTCTTTTCCTGGGAGCGCGCATTCTTGGAATAAGCACCCAGCTTCAGATTCTCCAATACGGTCATATAAGGGAATAATTCGCGGTTTTCAGCGATGTAGATCAGACCCATGTTGACGATCTTTTCGGTTGCCTGGCCCATAATGTCATGCTCTTTATAAATGACACGGCCATTGGCCTTGTCCACCAAGCCGCAGATGGATTTTAAAAGGGTGCTCTTGCCATGTCCATTGGGCCCCAAAATGACCACCACCTGGCCTCGTTCAACCGAAATGGAAACATCCTTCAGGACATGCGACTGACCATAATAGGCATTTAACTTTTCAACAGTTAGCATAGGAATCCCCTAGGTAACACTCGATCACTCTTGGGTTTTTGACTGCCTTTTCAGGTGTGTCACAGCAGATCTCTGCCCCGGATTCGATGATAAGCAGTTTTTCGGTCAGTTCGGTCAACACCTTCATAAAATGCTCGATAATAATTATGGTAACACCCAATTCCCGGTTGATACGTTTGACCAGATCCATCAACTTCTTGATTTCATTGGCATTGCACCCCCCCATGGGTTCATCCAGCATAAGAATTTTTGGCTTTGTGGCCAGGGCCGCCCCGATCATCAGCTTCTTTTTTGAAAGGAGGTTTAAAAGACCCGTGTTCTGTAGACGCTCCTCTTCAAGTTCCACAAAACGGATCACCTTGTCCACATGGGCCGCGTCAAGACCGCCGCGTGCACCGAAACGGCTGCCCACGGAAATGCTTTTCTGAACGGTCAGACTGGGAAAAACCTGCGGAATCTGGAACGTACGGGCAATCCCGGCTTTGGCAATACGATAAGGGGGTAGGCCGGCTATGTTGCGGCCCATAAATTCGATGGTGCCCTCATACGGATAGAAACCGGTGATGAGGTTGTAAACTGTCGATTTGCCGGCGCCGTTGGGCCCGGCAATACCAAAGATCTGTCCTTCCTGAACTTCAAAACTGAGGTCGTTCACCGCTTTGAGTTCTCCAAACTTTTTAGTAATATGTATGGCTTTGAGCATTACATCATCCTATGATACTGCAGTCGGCATCGCTAGGATGCTGAAAAATCGCTTTTTATCCAGATACTGAAAGTTCGAATACCCGGGCCGGTCATCATAACATGTGATCCGAGAATTGCCGATTACCTGGAGAAAGGTAACGAATTGAAGAACCTCTCAGCATGCGAAGCACTGCCGAACGGCAGAACCTACGTGAAATGCACTCGCTGTGTCGGTTCACATGCGTCTTCAATATTTAACAAGCTTGGAATATATGTCATATCGCCGACAAAACACAACCCATTTTAGCACCTGAAGAGGTTGTTTATCATCATATCGCCCCAGAGCACAGAGCCGGAGCCCCCTGTCTGCTTATAGGGGTTGTCAGAAAAACGTTCCGATTGAGGACCGTTTTTCTGCTACAAACCCTTATGCCGCCATTCTATTTTCGGAACATTATTATGACAAGCGGTATAATTCTGGCAATACTTTTGCATCAAGCATACTGAATCATATCAGGAAAGCGAGACTTGGCATTTTGTGAGGATCTCCCCTTACAAGTCATTTCTTGGCGGCACGCCGGTTTCATCCCACCCCCGGAGCTGGTAATAGTCCTTTAGCATGTAAGCAAGCTCATCCCGGGTTAGTTGATTATCCGCCCCTTTTAATTTCCGGAATAATCCTGCGGAAAGGGAATCGTCTTCGGGTCGCATGCCTTCTCTGATATTGAAGCGACGCACCAGCGTTGAAATACTGGCAGCCATCTCCTGGAGCCGGGGTTTGTCGACTTTTAAGCCGGTAACCATGTGAACAACCGCTTCCAGTTGTTCCCACACGTACATGTCCCGATAAAACCTGCAAAAGACCATGGCATCAAACAGGGTCAAGCGATCCTCATAATCCACAAACAAATCGGCTTTACCCTGGATTTTTTCCGGTGAAATGATACCGGACAGCTCCGGTTTATAAAAGGTGGCCCGCAGGTGACAGGCACCCCGGTCCGAGGTGGCATAGGCCAAACCCATGCCCTTTAGAACACGGGGATCGTAACCAGCCGGCTCCAGGCCCTTGGCGTGTACGGCAATCTCTTCAAGCCCCCACGCTTTGGCAGCATATCGAATACCGTTGGCCAGAATATCACCAATCCCTTGTCGGTGGGCTATGTTCTTCAACAGATCCACAATGGCGTCCACATCACCATACGCAATGGCATGATCAGTTCTGCCCCGTTTCCAGGCTTCCATGGCAAACGCACAAAGATTCCCGGCAGAGATGGTGTCCATCCCCAATCGGTCACAGACGTCGTTCAAGTAGGCGATCTCTTCGATACTGTCCACCATGCACAAACCGCCAAAAGCATAGATGGTCTCATACTCCGGGCCTTCGATTTTCAGTCCCGCATGCCGTCCAGACGTAACAGTCGTCATGCGTCCACAAGCCATGAAGCACTTGAGACAGGCTCTGGGCACAACCTCACATTGATTATGCAGGGCATCTGAATTGATTTTCTCCCAATGATCACACGTACCCGTGGACCAGTAGCGAGTGGGAAAAGCCTTGGCATTGTTGAGCAGCTTAACCATCATGGGGGTACCCATGCTTTTGTATGCTTTGACTCCGGGATTATCCTTACTCTTTTTGGAAAGTTCCCGGGAGAAGCCTTTCACCCCATCCGGATCGGCCAGGGGTCGTTTGCAATCTCCTTGAAATACGATTCCCTTCAATTGTTTGGCACCCAGCACAGTACCGACACCCGTACGGCCGGCGGATCGCCAGTAGTCATTCTCTATTACACCAAATTTTACGAGATTTTCCGAAGCCGGTCCGATCACCACCGCCCCGGGTTTCCCATAGGTATCGTTGGTCAGCCGGAATCGCTCCAGCAGGATATCTTCGGTCTCATAGGTGTCTTTTCCCCAGATATCACCGGCATCATGAAAGGTCACACTCTCTGGGTGGACGGACAACACGATCGGATCCGCACTTTTTCCAGAAATGATGATGGCATCGTATCCGGCACTGTCTATGGCTTCGGGCGCTTTGCCGCCTGAATAGGACTCCGAGTACAGCAGGGTCTGGGGCGACTTGGTGAAAACACCATAGCGGCAGCTACCCCAGAGACGGCTCCCTGAAACAGGACCGGTGGCAAAAACAATGTGGTTGTCCGGAGAGAGAGGGTCAACACCCGGCGGATTGTACTTGTAGAGAAGGTAGGTGGCCAGCCCCTTGCCACCCAGATAGGTTTCATATACAGATGATGGGATGCTGTTTTCCGCAATTTCAAAGGATTTTTTCGTCAAATCTACTTTCAAAATACGATTATAAATACCCTGCATTGATATACCCCCCTGTTCATTTTTCAAGCAGAGACCTTTTTGATACCTGCTTCCATGATATCGAGACCTTTATTCAACTGTTCATCGGTAATGACAAAGGGAGCCAACACACGAATGATGTTTCCGTAACTACCACAGACCAGTATGATCAAGCCGTTTTCAAAACAGAATGCAGACAGGGCCTTAGCCTCCTCTGCGGCAGGGATCCGGTCGGGACCCTTGACCAGCTCTAATCCCAGCATGGCACCCATACCCCGGATTTCGCCAATGATGTCGTACTGCTGTTGCCAGGTCTTAAAACGGGTATGCAGTTTTTCCCCCAGAGCCACCGATTTTTCGAGCATGTTTTCTTCTTCATAAACATCCAGCACAGCCAGAGCCGCTTCGCAGGCCAGCGGGTTGGAACCATAGGTACCCCCAAGCCCTCCCGGGTGTACCGAGTCCATAATCTCTTGGCGACCCACAACAGCGCTCAAGGGCATACCCGCCGCAAGACTCTTGGCCACGGTAATCAGGTCCGGCTCCACCCCCCAGTGCTCGATGGCAAACATCTTGCCGGTGCGACCCATGCCGGTTTGAATCTCATCACTGATAAACAGGATACCGTGCTTCCTGCAGATCTCCACCAGTTTCTGGAAATATCCGTCCGGGGGGGCAATAAACCCGCCTTCTCCCTGGACCGGTTCCGCCACCACGGCAGCCACTGCCTCGGGATTGACGTGCTTGACAAAAAAATCTTCAAGCTTCTCCGGGCCGACAACATCCCCGAAAGGCATACGGTATACTTCCGGGGCAAAAGGGCCAAACCCCAATTTATAGGGTTTGACCTTACTGGTCATGGTCATGGTCAGCAACGTACGACCGTGGTAACCGTTTTCAAATACGATGATCGCCGGCCGTTTGGTATAGTAACGAGCGATCTTGACGGCATTCTCCACAGCCTCGGCCCCACTGTTGATAAAGAGGGCCTTCTTGGCGAAATCTCCCGGGGTAATCTCACAAAGCCTTTTGGCTAGGCGAACCGGCGATTCATACGGATTGACCATGAAGCAGGTGTGTGTAAATTTTTCCGCCTGGGCTTTGATGGCCGCCACCACTTTGGGATGGCTGTGACCGATGTTCATCACGGCAATACCACCCGCAAAGTCGATATACTCCTTACCTTCCACATCCTGGATCAAGGCCCCCTTGGCAGAGGCTACGTAACAATTCGTACCACTGGCATAACCGTTGGAAATGACCTCACTGCGCATGGTCTGAAGTGCCTGGTTGGTTTTAGATTCTGTCATGTCAATCCTCCTTCTATGAGATAAAATCCCATGTTGCCTGTTTAACAGTTCCCTGTCCGCTGCTGCTGCAATGCGATGCAGCTCTTTCTGCACGTCCCCCGGCAAAGGCTCCACCACATGTTCATTGACTTATTTTCTTGGCAACCGCCCTGATCTTTTCAAGGTTGGCCAAGGTAAAATCGTTGATGTTTGTGTTGTGCTCCAGAAAAACCAGGCATTCGTCTTCATCTGATTCCGAGGTTTCCACTTCAAATAGTTCCCTTAGGTCCCACCAGATAACATACATGTTGGCCAGAATGATCATCTCCGGCAATACCGCCAGTTCTTCTCTGGTAAGGGGAAAAATGTGATCAGATGTTTCGAGTTTTTCCTGATAGGCTTTCAGCAAAACTTCTATCTCATCCAAAAAGAGAACACCGTTTTCAGGCTTTTTCCAGGAGGTGCAGAAATAGGTAATGGTCATGGCGACATCAAACAGTCGCAGGTCTTCCTTGCACCAGTCAAAGTCAAAAACGCCGCTAACGCTGTTACCTGTGTATTTCTGATTGCCGGGATGGTAGTCCCCATGTACGATCAGCTGGAGCATCCCTTTGCATGCCTCCTTGAGTCGTCGGCAACGTCCCAGAGCTTCGATGTAGCTGGGCAGCTTTTCCAGAAAATAGACGGCACTTTTACTGCCCTGCATACTCCCTTTGGATTTCGCTTCGAATTTTGCAAAATATTTGGGAAATTCATCCATCAATTTTGTGATTTTCGGCTCGTCTTTGGCATATTCACCGGGATCAAAACCAAAACCTCTTTCGTGAATTTTGGCAAACATGGCACTGGCACTGGCCAGTTCGCTCATGTTGCAGTGCGGTGTGCACCACGCATACCGGTCTTCCCCTTCCAGATAGGAATATACAGCAAATTTGCTGGGCATATCGGGCGGATCAAGATGTGCCACCGGATATTCTACAAAGGTACTGCCCTCCCTGGATGGAAGAACCTTGGCAATCTCGGGAAAACCGTCTGCTATCAGGTGCTGGTTAAATTTGTGCTCGAGCAAGATCTCCTTGACATCGGCCTCTTTGCGATATCTTTTGATAAAAAAACGATGACGCCGATTGCCGTCATTCGTTGCCACCGAAAAGTTCTGGTTGATCAACCCCCCAAAAAGACGGGTCACAGCAGTTACCTGGCCTAAATCGTAGTGTTTTGACATGACTTCCGCCACAGCCTGTTCTACAAACAGCAATCGCATTTTGTGGATCAGTGTTGCAACGGCCTTTTGAGCATCTGGCTGACATGCTTCTGCGGTGATAGTTTTTAAATGAATCAACGATTCCGTCAGGTCTTTGATTTCGGCCGGTTCCATAGTCGCTTCCTCCGTTAACATGAAGCTACCCAAAAAAAATATCTTTTGGTCCAAACCCTGAGTTGGGCTCTCGTTTCAACTCCTCAAAATACTGCAATATTAACCCCAAAAGCACTTCCTGCGGATGCCTGAGCCCCGCATAGGCTCTTCCACATAATTCAGGCCGGATCAAAGTGTCAATTGTTTTTTGCCAGTTTCCTTGTGGTGCACGGCTGATAATTTCATCCTGGATCTCCTTGCAGAGCTCCACAAAAATTGCACTGTAGCCAGCCACCACCACATGAGGAGTCACCGGTTTTGAGTCCCAGTTGCTTGCCACTCATGATGTGCCTGCCGTTAAAGGAGGCAAATTCAAATTCGGAAGCAAAGTTGTCGTTGCTGGATGCCGTCCACTGATGGAGTTTTCCCGCAAGGCTTGGTTACATAGCAATCAAGCATCGCTTTTATCAAAAATTCGTCCAATGGCCGCCGGCGGCGTGGTCTTTCCCACGACACCCACCAGCACGATGATCGTCAGAATATAAGGCAGCATGGCCAGAAGGCTGGAAGGGACCGGGAAACCCTTAGCACCGAGATAGATTTCCACCCCTTTGGCGCCACCAAAGAGCAGGCAGGCCAGCATGGCGCCCTGGGGTTTCCACTTGCCGAAAATCATGGCTGCCAGGGCGATGAAGCCATGCCCGGATATCAACGTATTGCTGAAACGGGAGACCACGGCAATGCTCATGGCGGCCCCGCCCAGACCGGCTAAAAAACCGGAGGTCATGACGGCACCATAGCGAATACGGTAAACGCTGATACCCAGTGTGTCGGCTGCCTCGGGATGCTCCCCCACGGCCTGGACACGCATACCAATCTTGGTTTTGTAGAGCACAAACCAGACCACCGCCACAAGAATAAAAGCCAGGTATACGGTGGCAAAACGGTTGAATACGAGGTCCATGAAACCGGATGATTTGAATAGTTTTCCCTCTCCAAACAAAAACCTTAACGGCAAGGGAATCTTATTGGGTATGGTAAGGGTCTGGGTAGCCCCGTCAAAGAACAAACGGCTTAGAAAAAGGGCCAAACCAGAGCCTAGAAAGTTGATGGCAATCCCGGAAACAATCTGTTCAGCAGCAAAGGAGACACAGGCGATGGCGTGAATCAACCCCAGCAGCGCCCCGCCCAAACCGGCACAAAGAAAACCCAGCCAGGGGCTGTGGGAATAATAGGCTACCGTGGCGCCCACAAAAGCACCAAAGAACATCATGCCTTCCAGACCGATGTTGACAACACCGCTGCGCTCGGTGATGACACCTCCCAGAGAAGTGAACATCAAAGGGGTCGAATACATCAACGTCGTCCCGATAATAAATCCGAAATCTTTTATGATTGCTTCCATCAGTTCTTCGCCCGCCTCTGTAAAATAGTCAGGATGAGCCGTATCAATTTCGGCATAGCCACAAATAGAATAATGGTTCCGATCATAATGTTGATCACCTCTGTGGGTGCCTGCATGGCATCCTGGATCTTTGACCCGCCGTATTTCAGAGCGCCGAATAAAAGGCCTGCAAAAACACTGCCCGCTCCGGTGTTATTGCCGATCAGGGAAACAGCAATACCATCGAAGCCATAACCCTCCATGGCAGCCAGTTTCGCAATGCGGTGGCTGACCCCCAGCACCTGAAATGCACCCGCCGCCCCGGCAAGTCCACCGGAGAAAAGCATGGAGATCACCATGCTTTTCTTTACATTGATACCCCCGGCTTCGGCTGCATGGGGGTTAAAACCCACGGCCCGCAATTCATAACCCAGGGTGGTTTTGTTGAGCACATACCACACCAGAACGGCCAGCAGGATGGCAAAGATGATACCTGCATTGACGGGTGTCTTGAGGATATCTCCAAGTATCCGATGGCTGCGGATAAAGTCGATACCGGCCTCGGAAATCTTCCAGTCGCTCAACAGGTTGATTCTGGCGCTGGCTTGAATGGCATACGATTTTCCTGTTCCCTGGCTGCCGAAGGCTTTGAGAGTGACCACAAAATTGGAAAGGTACAGGGCGATCCAGTTCAGCATGATGGTGGAAATCACCTCGTGAACCCCGAAGCGCGCCTTGATGTAGCCGGCCAGCCCACCCCATATTGCAGCAGCGACAACCGCCAGTCCCACAGCCACGATTACATGTAGGATCAAGGGCAGTTTGAAAAAGTAACCTGCGGCGGCAGCCATAATGGCACCGATGATATATTGCCCCTCGGCACCGATATTGAACAGACCCGTACGCATGGCAAAGGCCACGGATAGTCCTGTAATGATCAACGGTGTTGCATAGATGATCACGTAAGATACGTATTTTGAGCGTGAAAAGATTCCTTTGAGGATAACCCAATAAGCTTCTATAGGGTTGAAACCGGCCACAAGCAGGATAATGGCCCCCAACAGGAATCCCAAGGCAATGGATATCAGGGTCAACCCTAGAGAACCGTTCAAAAACTTGCTTTTTAATACGTCTGCATTCAATTTCATCGGGTGCCTCCCGCCATCATGAGACCTATTTCATTCTCATCGACACCGATTGCATCGACAATTCCCACGATTTTACCCTCGAAGATGACGGCAATTCGATCAGACACATTCATGACCTCGTCCAACTCGAATGATATCAGCAAGACAGCCTTACCCCTGTCCCTCTGGTTCACCAGTGCGTGGTGGACATACTCGATGGCGCCCACGTCCAGCCCCCGGGTGGGTTGTGAGGCGATCAGGACTTCGGGATCGTTGCCTACTTCCCTTGCAATGATTACTTTTTGCTGGTTTCCTCCGGAAAGAGACTTGGCTATCAGATAAGGGTTCGTAGGACGGATATCAAATTCCGCGGTACAGTGGTCGGCATAAGTATAGATTTTCTCACGGTTTAAAACCCCACGATTTGAAAAGGGGGTGTTATGGTAGGTCTCCAGGATGAGATTCTCGGCCACATCAAACTCCATAACCAGGCCTCTTTTCTGCCGGTCCTCGGGAATGGTGCGTATGTTCCATTTGTTGATCACTTCTTTGGGATTCGAGCCCGTGATCTCTTTGCCATGCAGGGTGATGGTTCCCTTGGCCACCTTGCGCAAACCGGTCAGGGCCTCTACAAGCTCTGACTGACCATTGCCGTCCACCCCGGCAATACCGAGAATTTCGCCTTTATACAAATCCAGGCTGAGACCGTTGACAGCCGGAATGCCCCGATTGTCCTTGACCACCAGGCCCTGGACATCGAGAATCCGCTCCCCTCTTTGCTGGGTCTTTTTTTCCACTGCAAAGGAGACCTCACGGCCCACCATCATGGAAGCCAGATCTTGTTCGGAAACCTTGTCCACCTCCACGGTATCGATAAATTTACCTCGTCTGATGATGGTACAATAGTCGGCCACCTGTTTGATCTCATGAAGTTTGTGGGTGATGATGATGATGGACTTTCCCTCCTGGGTGAGGTTGCGAATAATCGCTACCAACTCCTGGATTTCCGGAGGGGTTAAAACGGCAGTGGGCTCGTCCAGGATCAGAATCTCGGCCCCGCGATACAGGGCCTTGAGAATCTCTACCCGCTGCTGGCTGCCCACGGAAATATCTTCAATCTTGTCCCGGGGATTGATGGCTAACCCGTAGCGCTCGGAAATCTCGGCCACTTTTTTCTCGGCAGTGGCCAGATCGAGGATGCCCATCATTTTGGTTGTCTCTCTGCCCAGGATGATGTTCTGAGTGACGGTAAAGGGTTCAACCAGCATGAAGTGCTGGTGAACCATGCCGATGCCGTGTTGGATGGCAACATTGGGGTCGCTGATTTCGACCTCCTGTCCCTTTATGCAGATCTTTCCTTGAGTCGGCCGATAGAGGCCGTAAAGACAGTTAACCAGGGTTGTCTTGCCGGCCCCATTTTCCCCCAGAAGTGAATGCACTTCGCCTTTGTGGACCGTTAAACTAATCCGGTCGTTGGCGACAAAATCACCAAACTTTTTTACCACATCAATCATCTCAACGACCTTTTGGGAAAAGTCGATGTTTGTCACGTGCATGTCTCCTTTACGGTTTATACCGCTTGTCATAATAATGTTCCGAAAATAAGATCGCGGCATAAGGGTTTGTAACAGAAAAACGGTCCTCAATCGGAACATTTTTCTGACAACCCCTATAAGCCCAGTCCGAAGTTCAACCGGTCGGCAGTTCATGAAAGCCTTGACCTACAGGTTGGAAATGTGGAGAGGGAACGCCCGGGCCCATCACGGCAATTCCATCGTCAAACACAAGGCTGCATCACTGCACACCTGTCGGTACAAAAGCTTGATGTCGACAAGATCAGGTTGTTAGTATGATGTCGGGAAATTTGCCGGCCCCCTTTTTAGGGGCCGACTGGTTTGTCTTGTATGATCTTTCTAATCCAGGAACTTTGAACCGAAACAGCGAGCGCTAACCCCGTAGGTTCTGCCGTGTGGCAGTGCTTCGCATGCTGCGAGGTTCTTCAATAGTGTTCCTGCCGCCGCACAACCGGTGTGCAAAACCGGGTTGGCGGCCAGGCACATCATCCAATTTAGATTAGAATTTGAATGCACCGTATTCGGCCTTGGTGGAGGGTACTTTGAACTCTCCATTTTTGATCCTGGCGGTCAATTGATCCACTTCGGCCAGAAGATTGGCTGGAACATGTTTCTTTGACGTTGGGGCAATGCCGACACCTTCATTGGAGAGATTGTAGACCACGGTTTCACCACCGTTCCATTGACCGGCTTTCAATTTGCGGGCCACATCGTAAATCGCATTGTCCACCCGTTTCATGGCCGAGGTAAGCACATTGTCCGGCGCCAGAAAGTTTTGATCCTTGTCTACACCGATGGCCCATTTACCTTTTTCCTTGGCCGCTTCAATGACACCATCACCAACACCACCGGAGGCGTGGAAAACAATATCAGCGCCCTTTTGGTACATATTATTGGCAATGGCTTTGCCTTTAGCCGCATCGGTAAAAGATTCCGCGTACTGGGACATGACTTCACATTTGGGGTTGGCCATCTTGACACCGGCCATATATCCGTATTCGAACCTTTCTATGAGGGGAAATTTGATTCCGCCCACGAAACCGACCTTATTTGTTTTGGTCATTTTACCGGCGATATAACCCACCAGAAAAGAGGGTTGCTCTTCCTGAAACACAATGCCGGCCACGTTTTTAGGTGTTTCATCGCCATAGGCAAAATCGATGATGGCATATTTCTGGTCCGGGTTGATCTGGGCCGTGGCTTTGATGGCATCACCCATGAGAAAGCCGATTCCCCAGATCAGATCGAATCCGGCGTCGGTCAGGGTTTCCATATTGGGAGCATAATCCGCATCCTGCTTGGACTCCTTGTATGCCACTTTAACCCCAAAATCTTTTTCGGCACGCTGAAGCCCTTCCCAGGCCGATTGGTTGAATGATTGATCGTTGACACCGCCCACATCGGTAACCATGGCGATTTTAAGTTTTGCACCCATTGCCGGGGTGCCAAAACAGATCACTAATGTCATCACGACCAAAACCAGATGGGTGAATGGAAATCTTTTCATAAATCCTCCTCATTATTCTAATTTAATGCACACAACGACTTGAAATGGCGTCCTGTCAGGTATTAAAAGGATAAGCGTAGATACCCGGGTCCAAAGGACCCGGCACTGAGTTACCCCTATAAGGGGCTTTATCACCAAGTATATGAATTAGAGATTTCAGGAGACAGAAGTCAGAATTTCTGTATAGCGCTAAATTGTTTTAATGCTGGAGAATGAATGAACATCGAACGTCCAACATCGAATTTTGAATTTGAAAAGATGAAGAAACAGAAAGATTCTGTATTCTGACTCCTGGATTCTTTCTCGGATTCATTACAGCAGAGCTAAATGTCTCTGCAGCCTTTGCAGAGCGATAATAATTGTTTGGGACGTTTATTGCAAGTATATTATCGTCAACAGATGGGACATAGCGTGCTAAAGTTGTTGAACCGAAACAGCGAGCGCATTCCCCGTAGCTTGCTGCGAGGTTCTTCAATATCTGTTTGGTTCAAAAGTCGATATCCTTTTTCTATTCCGGTGCGTTTTGAAGGATGGTCACACCGGAACTGGTGCCGATACGGGTGGCGCCCGCTTTTATCATTGCCGCTGCTGTATCCCAGTCCTTAATGCCGCCGCTGGCCTTGACCTGCATAGACTCACCAACGGTTTGCTTCATCAATCTGACATCTTCGATGGTCGCCCCCCCACTTGAAAACCCTGTGCTGGTTTTTACAAAGTCTGCATTGGCCGACATAGCTATTTTACACGCCAGCATTTTCTCCTTTTCCTTCAGCAGACAGGTTTCGATGATAACCTTGAGTCTTCTGCCAGGAGCAACAACTTGACGCACTTCCTGTATGTCTGATTGTGCGGTTTTAAAATCCCCAGATTTGAGGGCGCCGATATTCAGAACCATATCAATTTCCATTGCCCCGTCTTCAATAGCTGTTTCAGCTTCGAATGCTTTTGCTTTTGGGTGCATGCTCCCCAGGGGAAACCCAACAACAGAGCAAACATTCACACCGCTACCCTCCAGTATGGTGTAAACCCGTTTTACATGGCACGAATTGACACATACCGCACCAAAACCATGGGTCATGGCTTCTTTGGCAAGAACTTCCAGATCAAGATGCCTTGCATCCGGTTTCAGGACGGTATGTTCGATAGCCTTTGCCATAATTTTTGATGTAATGACGGTATTTACCAATGAGCCATTCATACGCATTCCTCCTCTTCGGCAATATAGTACTCGAATTCGATATGTTGCGCCCATGATCTGATGAACATTTCCACCAGATCTTTCTGACGGATACAGGTGGGTTTTTCCACCAGGACGATACGGTCGAGGGCAAACGCCTCCTCAATTTTCATCAGATTCAGTTGCAATAATGTCGAATGGAGTGGTGAGATGCTTGGGTTGTACGCCACGGATTCCACATAGCTCCCGCTGACAACCTCCCCTTCCGGAGTTTGAAGCGCACAGCCTGCAAGATTCCCCGTATATGGGGCATAGGCTGTTTGTGCAGCCAAAAGCGCCGCCTGAACAATAGAATCATCCGAGTGGCCTGCCAGACAGAGTTTCCGAGTTGTTTTGGGGGCAGCCATGAAACCACTGTTATTGCTTAGATCCGTTGGTGAAAATGCCGCGGGAAGCATTTCCGATAACCGACTCTCATGATACTCATTTTCTTCCCCGGCCGGCTTCAGAAGGATCAAATCGTCGCTGCCGGAGAGTTCCTTTAGAAACTGGCGGCAATGACCACAGGGAGGTTCGGAAGTGGCAATGGACTTGATAAGACTTTCTCCGTGATGCCAGGCATTCATGACCACCGCTTGTTCTGCATGGATCGACATGTTCAGAGGCAGATGCTCGAATTCCATGTTGGCTCCCACATAGAGGATCATCTCTCCATCAACAAGGTTTTCTCCTGCAAGTGCAACCGCCCCCACATGAAAATTGGATATGGGCACTATTGAGAAAACCTTTGCCAGCGGCAGGAGACGGATCATCAGTTCCTCTATGGGTACATCCAGCAGGTCCATCAACTTGTTACACGTCTCCGAAGAAAGTTTCCCGCCCTGGTGTGACATGTTTTGCACAAGATCCCTCGCAGAATCCGGGAATATGCGCAGGGTCGATTCAAATCGATCTGTCCGGGTTGTCCTCATCCATTCAACTCCTTGACCCCATCACCGGAAATCCGTGCAAGAATAAGTTTTGGGGGCGCCATGTATTCAGTGCCGATGGTGTACGCTCCCAGCAGCCTTTTGACGGCAGGATCAATTTTAGAAGTACCTCCATCCGAATGGAGAACCGCCAGAAGTTCACCTTGCCGGACAGGGTCACCGACTTTTTTGTTTAAGACAATACCGATGGACAGATCAATGGCATCCTCTTTGGTTTGTCTGCCGGCCCCCAGTATTTTGGCAGCCATGCCCACTTCGAGTGCGTCGACCCCCTGAACAAATCCTGAACGACCCGATTCCAAGGAAATGGTTGTCTTGGACCGGGGCAGTAGATCGGTGTTTTCAACCACATCCGGATCACCCCCCTGAGCCTCGATAAACGCTTTGAATCTCTGCGCCCCTTTTTTATTCGCAATATGTGATTTCAACAGTGCTCTTGCTTCCGGTCGGGTCTGGCCTATACCGGACAGCAGAAGCATCTCACTCCCCAATGTCAGAACCAGATCCGTCAAATCCGGCGGTCCCGATCCATTGAGTGTATCGATGGATTCCTTGACTTCCAGGGCATTTCCGATGGCACACCCCAGGGGTTGCGCCATTCCTGTAATAAAGGCGGTGGTTTTTCTGCCCACACCTTCGCCAATTCCCACCATGGTTTTGGCCAGTTTCACAGCATCCGTGTAATGGGGTGTAAATGCGCCGGCACCCGTCTTGACGTCCAGGACGATACCATCGGCCCCGGCAGCCAGTTTCTTGCTCATGATGGAGCTGGCAATCAATGGTATGACGTCTACGGTAGCCGTGACATTTCTCAATGCATAGATCAGCTTGTCCGCCGGCGCCAGGGTCGCGGTTTGGGCAATAACGCTCATGTGGACCCGGTTGGTAATATCGACAAACTGATCTCTGGTAAAATCCGTCCGCATCCCGGGAATCGATTCGAGTTTATCAACGGTTCCACCTGTGTGCCCCAGTTCCCTGCCGGACATTTTGGCCACAATACCGCCACAGGCGGCCACCAGGGGTGCCAGGACAAGGGTTGTCTTGTCTCCAACACCTCCTGTGGAATGTTTGTCGACCTTAAACCCTTTGATGGGAGACAAATCCACAGATTCGCCGGAATGAACCATTTTCATGGTCAAGTCCCTGCATTCACGAGCATTCATCCCCTTGAAATAAACGGACATCAAAAAGGCAGCCATCTGATAGTCCGGAATACGGCCATGGGTAAAACCGCTGATCAGATATTCGATTTCTTCTGTGGATAGAGACTCTCCATCCCGTTTTTTCTTTATGAGCTCGTATGTGTTCATTCTTTGCTTATGCTTATGTTGCCATGCAAATTTTTAATGACCTGTTTGAGAAACTTTTTAACGGTCGGCAGATGGCGTGCCGAGGTTTCAATGACCTCCTGGTGCGAAAGCGGGTTTTGACTTAAACCAGCCGCCTGGTTCGTTATGAAAGAAAGTCCCATCACCTTCATTCCCAACCGATGCGCTTCATTAGCCTCCGGGACGGTTGACATGCCCACCATATCTGCACCCATGATCTGCAGCGCCCGGACTTCGGCAGGCGTTTCATAAGACGGGCCTGTTACCGCCGCATATACCCCCGCCTTGAGTGTGACGCCCATCTCAGCAGCAGCACGACTGGCCAGTTTTATCAACGCAGGATCGTATACTTCTTTCGAACGCCCCGGCTGCGTCAATGAATCCAGGGGTATTTTGCGCATTAAATCCATGTGGTCGGTGATAAGAATGATATCACCGGGTGAAAAGTTTTTTTTGATACCACCGGCAGCATTGGTGACGATAAGTGTCTTGACCCCCAAAGACACCATGACTTTTATGGAAAACACAACCGTTTCTAAAGGGTATCCTTCATAGTAATGCACCCTTCCGGAAAGAGCAAACAGATGCATTCCTGAAAGATAGCCGGTGACGACTTCACCCGCATGCCCCTTTACCGAAGAAACCGGAAAATGGGGTATCTCCGCATATGGGATACGGATAGGGCGCTCCATTTCTTCCACAAGTCCCCCGAGCCCGCTGCCCATGACAATTCCGATTGCCGGGACTACAGAAAGGTGCTGCTTCAGAAAGGTAAGCGCTTCAAGAACATGTTCATCCGGATACAATGGCATCTTTAAAACTCTTTCCGTTAAGAAGATCATTCGCTCCGAGAAGATCGGCGATGGTCTGACCACAATCGGCAAATGTTTGCCTTATACCGAGATCGACCCCCTTTTTAACTGTTTCGCCATATACCAGCAGGGGTACATATTCCCGGGTATGGTCGGTATGGCTCTCGTAAGTCGGGTCGCACCCGTGATCAGCGGTAATCATCAGGATATCGTTAGGCGACATGCTCTTGATGATTTGGGGAAGCTTTTCGTCGAACTGTTCGAGTGCCAGCGCATATCCATCAGCATCACGCCTGTGTCCATAAACCATGTCAAAATCGACAAGATTTACAAAAATCAACCCTTTCTCATCTCTATGGTGTTGCATGGCTTGACAGGTCAGCTCTATACCATGCAGGTTATTATGGGTATGGATCTCTTCAGTGAGCCCCCTGTGTCCAAAAATATCGCCTATCTTGCCGATGCCCACGGTAAAAAATCCTGCCTTGTGAAGAATGTCCAGAAGCGTCTCCGCAGGGGGTTCAATGGAATAATCTTTTCGTTCGCTGTTTTTTCTTTCAAACTGCCCGGAGCTGCCCTTGAAAGGTCTGGCAATTACCCTTGCCACCGAATGTGACCCCGTTAATAACTTTCTGGCGATCCTGCAATATTGATAGAGCGTTTCCGATGAGGTAATCGCTTCATGGGCGGCGATCTGAAAAACAGAGTCGGCCGATGTGTATACAATGGGATTCCCTGTATCAAGATGCATCTGACCCAATTCTTCCAGGATAACGGTACCGGATCTGGGATAATTTCCCAGGGTTTTCCGCCCGATTTTCTTTTCAAAGATTTGGATGATATCCAACGGAAATCCATCCGGATAGGTCGGGAAAGCCTTTCTTGAAATAATACCGGCAATCTCCCAATGCCCGGAGGTTGTATCCTTGCTTGACGATTGCTCCGCCATCTTGCCGTAGGCACCTGAAACAGATTTGGAATCACATCCCAGGGGGACAATTTCTCCCAAACCAAGGGAACATAGATTGGGAATTTTCAGCCCACCATGGTGCGCGTATATATGAGGCAGCGTAGCGGCTCCCGAGTCATTGAAAGCAGCTGCGTCGGGAAGTGATCCCACACCAAGGCTATCTAAAATAATGAGGACGATTCTGGTATTCATCTTCGGATATTATTTTAATTGGCCATACCGGTCAAGAGTATCCTGAATAAAGAATTCTAATCGAGAAAACCCATTCTTTATTTCACTCCATGTGGGCGTGTGGTAATCCCCAGTAATTGCAATGGAAGGTTGGAATATTGGAATCTTGGGCTTGCAACCGAACCACCGTCGATTGAGTTTTCAACACCTCAATGGTCAGTGTCAGTAACGTCCTGGACCAACTATACTATTCCATTTATCCATCATTCCATTATTCCTGTTTATTATTTAACTGGATTAACATAGTAGATTTTAGAATTAAAAAAATTATATGCGGAAACTGAAAATTATCTTGATATCGATATGACATACGATCTATATCTTTAGGGTCATTTCCCATCATTTTAGGCCTTTTGAACCTGGTACTGACGAAAACTTTAGCCATGTTCCAAAATCATTTTCAGCTCCATATTCACCATCACCCAAAAAGGAGACAACCCTATGAAGAGAATTAACAAACGGCTTAGCCAACTTACCATCATTTTCGTTGCGGTCGGCATGCTAACAATGGTGGGACCATTTACAGCCAACAGTCTCGCAGACAGTCATTACACAACAAAAGACCTGAATGAACAACTTGTCATGGCAACACTCTGGGTCCAGACTTCGGCTGAATTCAGGGCTTTGTGCTATCAGTCTTTTAACCTGGCCAAAATGAACCTTGATGCGTTTCTGGCTTCGTATTCCGGATCCAAGAAGGTCGCTATCAGCGTCGACGTGGATGAAACCCTGATTGACAACTCAGTCTATGAAGCGTTTTTAATTGGGAATGACTTTGGTTACTCGTCAAAAACCTGGGGGCCCTGGCAATCGTCCGGTCTGGCAACTCCCTATCCCGGTTCGATTGAGTTTCTGAATTATGCCAAGCTAAGGGGCGTGGAAGTTTTTTACATCACCAATATAAAAATGAAATATTATGAGCCTGCCAGTAAAAAACTCAAAGCCATGGGGTTTCCCTTTATCGACAAGGAACATCTATTGTTTAGAACCGACACCAGTGACAAACAAGCCCGCCGGGATATTGTGGAAAAAGACTATGTGATCTCTCTATTCCTGGGCGACAACCTGAATGATTTCCTCAGCGTATTTCGCAAGAAACCCATTGACACGCGATCTGCCGAGGTCGATAAAATCAGGGAAGAATGGGGTAAACGGTTTATCGTCTTTCCGAATCCCATGTACGGCGACTGGGAAGGCGCTGTTTACAGTGGTAACTGGGGTGCCAGCCCGGCAGAAAAAGACCAGATGCGAAAGGATCATCTCCGGCGTTGGGATTACCAGCCATAATAAAATCGTTTCACGATTTTATTCTACGCAACTACGTCGCTTTTGTTGTAATGAGCCTATGCACCTCCCGCAGTTATGTCTGCGGGAGGTGCTTTTTTACGAGAATTTTTAATTTTTCTCTTGTTTCCTCCGGGACGACATTTGGATCTGTCATAATGGCATTTTCCAAGGCAGTGGCACAAAGACAGTCTCTTTTTTCCGGTATCTTCGGCACGATATTTTGAATGATCTTTTTTGCATGAGAGATGTTCTTATTTAAATTCTGCAGCACTGTTTTCACCGTCACGTCACATTCATTCTCGTGCCAACAGTCAAAGTCGGTCACCAGGGCCAGGGCTGCATAGCACATTTCAGCTTCCCGGGACAGTTTTGCTTCCTGCAGGCTTGTCATGCCGATGATGTCCATCCCCCAACCACGATACAGGTTCGACTCAGCCCGGGTGGAAAAGGCCGGTCCTTCAATGCATATGAGGGTTCCGCTTTTGTGCGTTTTGGCACCTGTCTCGACAGCTGTCTCATGAAGCAATGAAGCAAGCTCAGGGCATACCGGTTGTGCAAAGGCAACATGGGCCACCAGTCCGTCTCCAAAAAAGGTACTTTCCCGGTTTCTGGTTCGATCAAAAAACTGATCGGGGATGACGATATCGAGGGGTTGAATATTTTCTTTCAGGCTACCCACTGCAGTGACGGATATAATGTGCGAGGCACCCAGTTGTTTGAATCCGTGTATGTTTGCCCTGAAGTTGATCTCCGATGGCGTGAACTTGTGCCCCCGGCCATGCCGGGGTAAAAAAGCGACCCGAACACCACCCAGGTTGCCCATCACATATTCATCCGACGGTTGTCCAAAGGGTGTGTCGAGCATTACAGTGGTGACATCGGATAATTCTTCCATGTTGTAAAGACCACTGCCGCCTATAATACCGATACGGATCTTCTCGTTCATGGGTATCCTTTTTTTCATCCGGTTATATGTTGACATAAAGAGGGCTTTGTTTATTAAATATGTAACCATACACCATCGAAACGTGTCAAGGGAGCAAGCAGTATCATGAACGTCATTGATATGGAAACCTGGTCCAGAAAGAGCCAGTTTGAATTTTTTAAACAACTTTCAACACGAGCTGCGTCAACTCCCTGGAAAAAGCAAAAAACCAGACTGAACTACAGGAGCACATCGACGACTCGGATGAATGGATTTTTTTGAGCTGTCTGCCCTGGATGAGCTTCACAGCCTTGACCAATCCCAATGGCGGACCCGATGACTGTATTCCCAGAATATCATGGGGAAAGCTGGACGGCCAAGGATCCAACTGGACCATACCTGTAAGTGTCCAGGTCCATCATGCCCTGGTGGATGGTCTTCATGTGGGAAAGTTTTATGAAAACCTTACCAAAAAGATAGCAAATGGTTTAAGGACACATTAATCTTTTAAAAATAGGGTTCGAGGGTGGTACAAGGATCGCAGGGAAACAGACCGTTTTAAGTTTTAAGTGTTAGGTTTTAGGTTAGGCTAACAGCAGACAACCGTCAGGTTGTCCAATGACGCGCGAGGCGCTAATGTCGTCCGATAGGACAAATGACTATAAATGACCGTCGAA
>RCNC010000799.1_pt1 | contig 20501 bp, 19 predicted proteins | sample 2041301 | NCBI WGS metagenome assembly RCNC01 (sample SAMN09708231, study PRJNA481090) | Marine sediment metagenome, whole genome shotgun sequencing project. | biome: marine sediment; feature: ocean; material: sediment; isolation source: Sewage treatment plant 13A marine sediment (STP13A) ...
GCAACCCTGATTACGGCAACCATCAAATCAGGCATCGACAACCTGGAATCAGAATGCCGCGGTAAACCCACCGGTTTACGGGACATCCTGCTGACGTCCCTGGCAGACCATCTTGGCGCCAGCCTGGGACTTACGAACAATGGCATCTGTATCAGCGCCTCCTGCGCATCTTCCACCATTGCTCTAGCCCATGGTGCCGCCCTGATTGAGACGGGCCGGGCCGAGGCCGTGCTGGTTTGTTGCGCGGATATTGTGTCAGAATACCCATTTTCGGGTTTTTCTTCTTTGAAGGCGCTGTCGCCTTCTCCCTGTCAGCCCTTTGACCGTGATCGTCAGGGGCTCTCCCTTGGAGAAGGTGCCGCAGCCCTTTTGTTAATGTCTGCCGAGCGGGCCAAACACGAAGCCAGGGATCGCCTGGGAAGCATCTGCGGCTGGGGGATCACCAACGACGCCAATCACATCACGGCCCCGGCCAGGGGCGGCGTTGGCCTTGTCCAGGCTATTGGTAAGGCCCTTAAATCGGCACAAAAGAACCCCGAAGAGATCGCCGCTGTCTGTGCCCATGGAACCGGAACCATATACAACGACCGGATGGAACTCGATGCTTTCCAGCAGATTTTCCATGGGCGCAAGCTGCCGGTATTTTCCGTAAAAGGCGCCATTGGACACACCCTGGGAGCGGCCGGCGGTATAGAAACCGCTCTCTGCCTCAAGGTACTGGCAACCAACTCAACCCCACCAACAGTCGGTTTTATAAACCCTGAAGACGGCGCCCAGGGGCTTGTCAGTGCGGACAAACAAACAATTGCGGGTGATTTTTTATTGAGCACCAATTCGGGTTTTGGCGGTATAAACGCAGCCCTTGTTGTGGGCCGATAGTGCTAGGGAATATAAAAGGATGGACGTGATGCAAGCAGACATAACCGGCATCGGCTGGGTTACCGCGGCGGGTATGGGACGCGGTCGGGAGAATAGCGGTTTTGCCATGCCTTTTGGGCGGCTGTCAGAATACAGCCTTGAGGAGATCTTCAAGGAACCCTACCCCAACTTGAGGCGTATGGACAACTACTCCCGCTTAGGCGTGACCGCCATCGCTCTGGCCCTTACGGATGCGCACCAGGACAAGTGGACCGCAAAGCGCGATATCGGCATGGTTGTTGCCACGGTCTACGGCTGCCTTGGCGCTGATGTGGACTACTACAACACGGTGATTCCCAACCAAGGCGCGCATGCTAGCCCGGCCGTGTTTTCATACACGTCCGCCAACAGTTTTCTGGGGGAAGCGGCCATCCGCTTCGGGTTGATTGGGACCAATTACGTGGTTTCTGAACAACGCCCCACTGGTCTGGCCGGCCTTTTTGCGGCTTTGGGGCATCTCACAATAGGGGACGATAAAAAAATTCTCGGGGGTGTTTGTGATGTTGGCTGCCCGCAGATATTTGACCAGCCGGATACATTTCCGCCCGGCGCCATTTTTTTCATGCTCGAACCCATTGGTGCGAACCCACGGTCTTCCTTTGGCGCTCTTTCTTCAAAATCGTCGGGTGAACTGCTTTTCAACGACACCCCAGTAGATGACCTTGCCGCACTGGTCACTCAATGCCTGGCTGTTCAGGCCTGCTGACAGACCAAATCAAAGCCTGGCCATGACCGGAATTCCAATCAAATCCGGCAAGGGGACAACCTGCATGTCCCTGGCCTCGACCCCGTCAACGACAGCTTCCACTTCCTTCAACCAGATTGAAATTTTACTTTTCCGGGGCGGCCTTCTGTCATGCAGCAACACAATGTCGCCGTCCTGAAGTCGTTCCAGCACCCGTTTGGAAAGGTTATGGAGCCGTCGGTTCCCGCCATCCATGGGGCGGTTGCTGAAATTGACCAGGGCCATTCCGGTTTTTACAAGGGCCGGTTGGAGCCTGGGGCTGACGATTCCCACTGGCGGTCGGTAAACCAATGGTTCAACACCTTGTTTTTTCAAAACGTGCTGGGTTGCCTCTATATCCTTTACCACGGCGTCAACCTTCTGGAAAAAAATGCGGGTACTGTGCCTGAAAGAGTGGTTGCCCAACAAATGTCCTTTTTGGATGATTCTGTGAATCAACTCCGGATGGGCTGCTGCATTTTCTCCGACCACAAAAAAGGTAGCGTTGACCCCTCGTTTTTCCAAAAGATCCAGCAGCAAAGGCGTCGTCAGGGGGTCGGGTCCATCGTCAAAGGTGAGAGCTACCGCCTTTTTTCCACGGACCCCTCTGTAAATTATGGGAGCGAAAAAACCGAAGCGGGGAAGAAAGGGTGCTGCCAGGCAGATCAGCAGAAAACCGGACAGGGGAACCGCTGCCAGCCGCACATCAACCATCGCCAACCCACCGGCCAGACAGAACGCCAGCAGACCGGCTTTCACGGCCATGGTTCCCTTTGATGTGCTGCCTGTATCTGCTTTCATACGGTCTTTTTGGCTGCAATCAGCCAGCGGAGTTCTCCGTTGTTGCCCGAAGTGGCGGTTTGTTCGATCTTAAAATCAGCTTCTTCCAGCAGGGTTTGCAGGGTTTTGACGGAACGGTAAAAGGACGGCACACGGGTCAACCGGAGTCTGACTTCTTCAACCCAATATAACAGGGGGTAGCGTCTTTTGGGCGGAATCGTGACCCTGATGACTAGGCGTCCGTTGTTTTTCAAGCGATCGTAAAGACGGTTCAATGTCTGTTGCAGCGCCTGATCATGGAGATAATGGGCAATGTCGAGCATGATGACAAGATCTACTGGTTTTGATACGATTGGAATGTCCGGTGCCCCTCCCACACTTAACCTGGCTCTTTTACCGGCCACCCTGGCGGCAACATGAATCCGGCCGGCGTCAGGATCCATGGCCACCACCTCGGCCCCTGGAAAACGCTCCAACATCCAGGCGGTCTGAACGCCATAGCCACAACCGATGTCCATAATGGTCTGCGCGCCTTCGGAAGCATCGAGTATCCCCGGCAGTTCGGTGAACATGGGATCAAAGCGCATTTTAAACCGTGCAAATAAACGCGGATATGCCTCCAGCATACAAAAACGTTGCAGCACCCGCCCCCGGATGCCGCCGGCTGCAGGTTTTTTCATACGATGACGCTTAAGGGAATTCAAGAGTGGCGGCAGAATGACAAAAGCACCGATCAGTGAATAGCTAATGCCCAGCAACAAAGAGATGCCCGCACTTCTCAAAAGAGAGTGTCGGGCTGCGCTCAATACGCCGAACCCGATGATGGTGGAGGCCCCGGCCAGAAATACCGTCATGCGGATCAATCCGTGGTGGGGGTGGGCTACATCGTCATAGCGCTGGTAAGAACGCACGAAAAAAAGCGAATAATCGACACCCATGCCAATGATGATGATGGCCAGCATCAGGGATGGTATATCCAGGGGCCGCCCCATCAGCTTCAAGCTCCCCAAGGTGCTGACGAGCGCAAACCCGACCGGTAAAAGGGCGATCAAGACCAGGGAGATATCCACAAAATATACCAGCAAGAGGATGAAGACACTCACCCCGATAATAGCCAGCATCTTGGTGAACGTTGCAAACAGGAGCCGGCCGAGTCGCTCTGAAAAAAAATCAGGGTCAAAAAATTTTCCCAGATTGACATATTTTTCAATAAATTCCTCGGCGTGGTAATCGTTTCCAGTGGTCAAACCGCTGATCTGTCGCCAGGTTTTTGTTTCTCCATCTCTGCCGATACCTAGCAATCGGAAATATTTTTTTGGGATTATCATGGCCCCGGCATCGGGTATTTCTGTTGTCAGTGTTTTAAAAAACAAATCAAACGCATCAGAAGCAAAGCCCAAGTCGCCAGAGACATTTTGAAAGGCTTTTTCCAACGCCACCCGCCGTTGAACACTCCAGAATGTTTTCCAGGCCGCGACATTATCCTGCTGCCTTTTTATTCCGGGAAAAATCATGGAGGGCGCAAAGCCAGAGGAGAGGCTGCCGGCCTGTTGTTCCCGGGTTATCATGGCGGCAACCTCGTCCCCCCTGGCCTGTAAATCTATCAGGGTCTCGCCTTGGGTCATTAAATAGACCTTGTGGAACACACTTCCCCAGACCTTGGAAATCATCTTTTCCGCTGCCTTGGTTTCCGAGCTCACGGTATTCATGGTGTCGAGGCTGACGTTGAAATCCGGTTTGATAAAAAAGAGCATGACAACTGCAAACACCAGGGCCGTGATCAAGCCTGTCTTGCCCGTTCTGGAAAGTCTGTCCACCAGGCCGTGGAGTGGCATCTGTCTTGTCCGGGCCGCCGGCATTTCGGAAAATATACGGGGAAAGATGGTATGCACAAAAATAAATGAAAAGGCGATGCCCAAAACCGTGAACAGGCCGAGTTGTTCCAGAATAGGAAACCCGCTGAACATGAGGGCCGAAAATGCACCCATCGTGGTCAGAGCCGCCACCAGGCCAACGGCCCTGACCTCCCGGGATGCCTCTTTGCCATAGGTTCTATAGGGGCGATCCAGAAACAAAAGATAGGCTATCCCGTGGTCCACGGATATGGAAATAATGGCCCCGCCAAATCCAAGCACCATCAGGGAGATGGTTTCGTGGAGCAGCGAGTACATGCAAAAAGCCGCCGTGGTTCCCGCTATCGCCGGCAGCAGAGACAGCACCCCAAGATAGGGCCTTGGAAATGTAAAAACAAGCAGCAGTACAATACCCAGGGTTGCCAGCAAAATTGCGTTGCGTACATCTTTGCGAGCGATCAACTCATTATCGAGGGCTACCCGGTAGGCGCCCATGGGCGTCAGGGTAATCTCATGACCGGACCCGCCATAGGTTTTATTCACGTCCGCAGCAATGGTCTCCATCAGGTCGGCAGCCTGGCGTGCAAAGGTCGTGTCGGTGCTCGATACGGACGAATCCGCTGTTACCAAAAGGTGTTGCCCGTCTTCAGAGATAATCTGCCCTTGGTAAACCCTGGCTGACTGCGCCGGCGCCAGGTGGGCCAGCCGCTCCATGATGATGTCTTTCAAGCCCAGGGGATCCCTGGCAATGAAGGCGGATTGACCGATGCCCTCGAGATTGAGCAAAGATGCCTGCACTGCGGACAGTTTCCTGCGAACAGATTGAGGGTCCAGCAACGGCTCTACCCGTCTGTGCAGATCTTCGGCTGAAAACAGAACAGGCATCTGCGTGACGACATGAAACGCCAGATCCGGTATCAGGGACTGAAATTCCTCGAGCCCCACCGTCTTGAACAGCTTGCTTTGACGCAGGTGCTTTTCAACAAGCTGGCCGCATTCAACCAGAAGAGCAAGGTTTTCCTCTTGCAGGCCGATATCGACAATCAGCTGATCCTGAATCGGGTGATGCTGGAATATATCGAGCCCATCGGCGACCACGGAATCGCCCTTGGGCAGAAAACCGACCACATCCGCCTCGATCGTCAGACGCGACCAACCGACAAGAAACAGTAAGGCAATCACAATCAGCGTTATGATCAGTCGTCGCCCGTATACTGAGGATGTGTTCATGAAAACAATTGCCCGTTGCGAATGAATGGCGTATAAATATTTAAAAGATGAACATTATAGAGCGTATATCACGGACCGCGTATGTCCAATCCGCCATCGCCGACAAGGCTGATCTAAGCGCCCTTAAGGCCAAGCCTTCTCTGCGTACTGCCCTGGGTATACTGGCGCTCGGTATCAGCTATGTCATTGCCTGGCCGGCCATTGCCGTCCTGGGTTATATTGCCATCTCCATCGACAAAGCCTGGCTTATCGCCATCGGCGGGCCGCTGCTTTACGGATTCTCCCACCTGGTGTTTCTGCTGGGCATGTATCTTGCCGGGTTCGACTATAGCAAAGTATTCCTGCGCTGGGCCATCCGGATTGTTATGGAAAAGCGGATAGCCAGCCATCCGGATGAGTCCTGAATGCGTTTATAGTGGTTATGGCATTGCGGGTGATTGGCTGGGTTGGCCGGCAATCCCATCACCGGCCGAACTCTCATTTGTTGAGGTTTTTTCTTTTCAGCCTCACCACACCGCTGCTCACCTGATCACCTTGAATTTGAATTTGAAACGTATAGGCGTCTGCCTCTTTTTTCAGGGGGGTTGCGATGACTTCCAGTCGATCCTCGGGCCGAACAATGCGTTTAAACCTGACCCGGCTCACGCTCAATACCCTCAGTTCGCCTTCAGACGCTTTTTTAATAACATCGAATACGATACCGATCTGAGCCAGGCCCGGTAAAACCGGCTCGCCGGGGAAGTGCCCATCAAACCAGGGCGATGCTGCCGGTACCTGAATAATGGCCCTGATTTCATTTTCTGCGTTGCTCTCTATTTTATTCAACAAATACCACATGATGACGGACTTTTTATCTAAATTCCAGCGGTTCTTCAATATGAAAAGCGAATCAAATAGTCCCACATGGGACCGGTGTGGCCGCGCTGGTACAGGCGGCGAATGATGTTGGCGGTATCTTCCCCGCCGGATCCGGTAACCCAATTGATGCGTCCGCCCGCTTTCTCATTCAATTGTTTTACAATCTCCTCGGGACCGACCATGGGGGAACGGTAAAAAACCGGCTCAAGTATGCTGCGATTCTCTTGGATTTGCCCTTCTTTCAGGGCAATACGGTAGAGCTCGGTCCCTGGATATATCCGCATACCGCAAAAAAAGAACAGGGCCGATTTCTCCAGCGTGTCGGCCTTGTCCAGGGTTTCCGCAAGCGTACGTTCGTTTTCGCCGACCCCGCCAAGCAGAAAATAATGGGCCACATACAGACCGGCATCGATGGCTTCACCGTGGACCTGAAATACCCTCTGATCCCGGAATGGTTTGCGATAGGATGCCAGAACCGCATTCGACAATGAATCCGTGCCGAACTCCACATGGGTCAGACCGGCATCCGCCAAGATGTGAAAATAATCCGTGGGCTGCTTCAGGGGGGTGAAAAACGCTCCCCAGGGTATGCTGACGCCATATTTTTTGAAGGCCCTTGCCACCGCCAGACTGTGGTCGATATCGGCATTGAACACCGAATCGGTGATAAAAAAATACCGGGCGCCGTTTTTCTGTAGTTCAAAGGCCGCCTTGGCTGCCGCATCCGGATCTGTCAGCCTCAAGCGGTGGCCTTCAATACGGGGATAGGTGCAATAAACACATTTATAGTGACAGCCGCGCTTGGTCTGCAGGTTCAGCATGCCCCCGTGTTCCAGATAAAATTGCCGACAAATAGGATCAGGGGCAAGCCTGCGGGATATATCCCCTTCCCAGGGTTCGGGTACACCCGCATCACCGCCGTCGACAATAACACCGGGCAGATTTTCGACATCCTTATTGTTTTCGATGGCGCTCAATAACGGCGCCAGTCTTTCGCCCTCACCCACGATGCCGAAATCAGCTCCCAGCGCCTGCAGGGTTTCAGCCGGAAATATGGTAAAGCCGCTACCGCCAAGTATAAGACGCGCATCACTTTGGCTGCGAATAGCGTCCACGATGTCCCGGTATTGTCCCACAAACCCCCTTGGATTCGTGGTGTCGGTATTGTCGATATTGCGCAGGGAAAGCCCGATGATATCCGGCTTAAATTCTCTTATGGCAATTTTCAGCCCTTCATACCCGTCCGCACCATTCAGATCGGTAATGCGCACCTGGTGCTGCTTTGCTATGGCAGCGGCCACATAATCCAGGCCCAGAGGGTAAACCGGGTAGGGTTCCATCAGCGTGTTGGTTGCCACAAGCAGTACTTTCATGGATTCATCACCTCAATGGCCGTAATATAATTCCCCATGCCCACCACCAGGGCCCCTTTGGAACCCAGCCGCCTGTCCGCCCCTTCGCAAAGCGATCCGGGAATTCGACCGTCAAGCAAAAGATTTACCGCCATGACCATTGCCACGGCCGATGCGGACGCAAACTCACCCGTGTACTTCCGATAATCGATGACAACCCCCTTGAAATTCGACATTTCCACCAAAGTCGCCAGCTGGCTTTCCGCCTTTCTGCGACAGGAAAGGGGGAGCCCCGCCAGAATGACCCCATAGCGCTCTTCAAGCGACGGCTTGGTTTCAATCACGTGCTTAAAAACAGACCGAACCTCTGCATCCTTTTGGCCGTTTGCAAAAAACAGGGTCCTGATACGCGGTGCTTTTGCATGCTCGCCTTTATTGAGATACAAGGCGCCACCGCCGTCTGCCGGGTATGAATTCGCTTTGGCAACCGAACCATCAAACAGAGGGGACAACTTCAGGTGATGCTCATCGGCACCGACAATCAGGACCCCATCCTGGCAATCCCCGGCCATCAGCTCGGCTGCCGTCAAGGCTTGTTCAAAGGAGTAGTCCCCCCCTGTCATGGTCAGGTTGGCACCCGTGGCATTGAACTGCATGGCGATTTGCCCGGCAGCCGCATTGTGAACCGAACCAACAAAGTCGGTGGGGCTGGGAAACTGCTCTTCCGTTTTAAACAAACGCTCAAGAAAATCAGCAGTTTCCGATAATGCTCCCCAGCCAGTGCCCATAAACACCGCTCCCGGTGTATTGGGATCATTGGAATTTTCATAAGCATCCTTGGCCAACGAAAGTGCCAGACGGGGAAAACGCTTGAGTCGCCTGACCTGGGCCGGGGAAAGATTGGCCGCTATTGCCCCTGAATCCAAAATCCCTCCACATGCTTTTCCTTTGGCAAAACCATCCATGGATGTGCGGGTTCTGCCGGCACCCGTGATGCAGGCATGGCCCATGACACTGAAGGGTTGTCTGCCTACTTGCATCCTAGGCAACCGCTGCTTACCCGGGGAACACAGGACGAGGGACGCGTTGTTGCCGCCAAAACCAAAAGAATTCGACAGCACCGTATCCACCTTTTTTTGGATTGGCTGCAGTATTGGATCCAGTTTTAAGCCTGGGTCCGGGTGAAGACAACCGGTAGTGGCCGGGATTACGCCTTCGGAGATGCTGATTGCCGACACAACGGCTTCAATGGCCCCGGCCGCCGCCAAGCTATGGCCGCTGGCCCCCTTTATGGAGGACAATATGGGCATTTTGCTGCCGAAAAGCGCCCTAAGCGCCCTGGCTTCGGCCTGGTCGTTATCCCGTGTGCCGGTTCCATGCAGATTGACATAATCGATATCAAAAGGGGTAAGCCCGGCATCGGACAAAGCCGCCTGCATTGCCGCCAGAGCTCCCTCGCCTTGGGGATGGGGTGCTGCCGGATGATAGGCGTCGCAGGACATTCCCGCGCCAAGGATTTCGGCCAGAGCCTGGTCCGGTTCGTCTGCCGCCAACAGTAGCAACGCCGCACCCTCGGCAACCGACATGCCCCGGCGGCCCTCATCCAATGGGCGCGCACCGTCAGGATCGATCAATTGCAGGGCGTTGAAGCCATGGTAGGTCAACCGGCAAAGCGAATCAGCCCCCCCGGCCAAAACCCTTTGGGCGTTGCCCGAACGCAGCATTTCCACGGCAAGCTTCAAGGCGGCAGCCCCAGAGGAACAAGCGGTTGAAACCGTCAAGGCCGGCCCGGAACACTCGTAAACCCGGGCAACCTCTTGGGCAACCGACCCGGTTGCATGCCGACGATACAGTTGCGGATCCAGCGTATTTTCTTTAAGCAACGTTTCCGTAGCCAACAATCCGCCCGTTGTCCCCCCCATGATGACAGCATCGGGCGCGGCATCCGCATTGGCCATCGCCTGCTCTGCAGCCAGAAGGGCGAGCTGATGGGTGCGGGGAAGGTCACTTGCGCTGCCAGGGATGGTGATTTCTCCCACCGGAAACGGGTGTTTGGAAACCGTTGGAAAAAGGGTTAACCCACGGATGCCGATCCTGTTCTCCAAGAGGGCTTCACGGGTTGAGCGGCTTCCGTATCCCAGTGCGGTGACGATGCCCATGCCAATGATGTGTATCCTCAATGTTGCCAGTCCTTTAACGGCAAGAACAACTTGGCGGCAACCCTATAACGAATGGTGGTTACAAGGGTCAATTGAGCTGCTCGGAAGCATTGGAATGAATATGCTCGGCCAGGGTCTCCAGGCTGGTAAACACCTTGACGCCGAGTTCACGACTGTCGATTTTAACACCATAGTCTTTTTCAATCATGATCACCATCTCTAAAACATCGATGGAATCAATTCCCAGTCGGCCACCGACCAGTTGTTCTTCATGTTTGATATCCTGCGGCTTAACATCGGGCAGATTTAATAAGTCTACGATTTTTATCTGAAGTTCATTGATCAATTTTTCCATTGCACGTTCCAATACCTTTCTTCTGTTATGTATGTACAAAAAATAGGGTTTATTGTGCCATTTTTATATGCTAAAAATCACAAACAAGAGCATTTTAAACTTGAAAACCGAAAAGTATTAAATCCTGTCTCACATTTCAATGCTTTTTTATAAAGGATATTCTTCACCGTGCCTTTGGCTAATTTCAGCATCGAGGATCTTCTGCCCCACCGCAACAGCATGCTGTTGATTGAGAAAATTCTGGAGGGAAGTCCGAATGCGGCTGTGAGCAGTGCCGTCGTCAACGAAAACTGGCCCCTTTTTGACGGCAGCCGTGTAAACTCGTTGATTTTGATCGAATTGGCCGCCCAGACAGCCGGGATCTGTGCCGGGTGGGCCCGGATACAAGAACGGGGGCTGGAATCCGACAAAAAAAGCTGGCTAGTGGGCATTAAACGCGCTGATTTTTTTGTAGATGCTTTGAACCTGAATGACCGTATTGTCACCCACGCTGTAAACAGCTTCAAATACGAAGGCTACCGGCAAATAACCGCAACAGCCAGGGTTGGGTCGGAGGTTGTCGGTGAAATTGAGCTACAGGCCATTCAGGCTGATGATGACCTTTTGCGGGAATGAACCCGGGAAGAGTCCATCATTATGATCACGGAAGGGGATGCGGATGAGCAATACTCACGACGATAGCCTTGCCCTGGTCACCGGTGCCAGCAAGGGAATTGGCCGGGCAATCTGTGTTGAATTGGCCAAGGTCGGGCACCGGGTTATCGTCAACTACATGTCAGATGAAAAGGGTGCCGCTGACACCCTCACCATGGTTAAAAACGCCGGATCTGACGGGCGGATTCTTCAATTCGATGTCACCGATCCCGAACAATCGCAAGAAGCTGTAGAACACATCTTCAAGGAACAGGGAACCGTCGATATTCTGGTCAATAATGCCGGCATTACCGCCGATGGCCTGTTTATCATGATGCCCCGCAGGGATTGGGGCAGGGTGATTGAAACCAGCCTGAACGGATTCTACAACGTCACCAAGCCTGTATTGGAAAAAATGATTCGCCGCAAGCGCGGTTCTGTCGTTTCCATTGCTTCTGTTGCCGCCCTGGTCGCCAACCGGGGACAGGCCAACTATTCCGCTGCCAAAGCCGGTCTGATTGCCGCCAGCCGGTCTGTGGCCTCTGAAGTGGCCCGCCTGGGGATCCGGGTTAACGTAGTTGCGCCGGGACTGATCCAAACGGCTATGATCAAAGATGCTCCCATCGACAACATCAAAACCCTGATTCCCATGGCCCGTATCGGTCAACCGGCCGAGGTGGCCAAGGTTGTGCGGTTTCTCTGTTCGGACGACGCCTCCTATGTTACCGGCCAGGTGCTTTCCGTCAACGGCGGGATGTTTTAAGCCATGGACAACCGCCTTTTCAAAGCACGCAATTGGCCCTTTTGCGTAATAGGCATCATCGCGGCCCTGATGTGCCTGGGGTGGGCTGATTCCTGGCAGGGTTTAAGAGAAACCGCCGCAACTGTGTCCACCGTAAAAGCCGGATTTGTCCAAGAAAAACATATGAAAATCCTGACCCGGCCGCTGATTTCCCATGGCAATTTTCTATTTCAGGCGCCGGATTCTTTGCAATGGGAATATACTCAGCCGGTCAAAAGCGTGCTCGTGCTTCACAAGGGCCAAACCCGGCGGTATGTTGATAAAGAGGGCGTACTGATGGAGGACGCGACAGCCGGGCTTCAATCCATGCAGGTGGTGGTTCAGCAGATCACCCAGTGGCTCAACGGGCGCTTTGACGAAAACCCGGCCTTCTCCGCTATTCTTGAGCCCGGCCCCAAAATCGTCCTGTCCCCAAAGGATACGGCCCTGGCCCGATTGATCCAGCGCATTGAAATTGAACTTTCCCATCGGCCGGCCGTCATCAAATCCGTAACCATTTATGAAAGTGAGGATTCATATACCCGGCTGGTATTTCAGAATGTCACCCTCAACGAGCCACTGGACGATGCCGCGTTCAGTATAACTAAATGAAATCAATTGTATTGCTCCTGATCGTGGTGGGGCTGGTCCTGTCATGCGCCAGCCTCCCGCCACTGCACCCGGCCGGCAGGCCAATGACCGTGGAAACAAACCAGACTTGCCAGGGGCTTTACCCGCATGGCGAATGGCAGCTTTACCACACCATCGAAGCAAAACTGCCGGGCCGTCAATCTGGCTTTCTGATGGGGTTGACCGTTTTGTCATCGCGGGAAAGGTCTGCACAGTGCGTTATCATGACCCTCGAGGGGTTCGTGGTTTTCGATGCGCGGTATGACGGGCAGGTCACGATAAAAAGAGCTGTAGCGCCCTTTGACAACCATGCTTTTGCCCAAGGGGTAATGGCGGACATTCAGTTGATTTTTTTCAAACCGCTCGCAGATGAAATATCCATGGGTGTATTGAGTGACAATGTTCCCGTATGCCGCCACCTTCTCCCAGACGGCAATGTCATCGATCTTGTCAATCCGGAAAACAACCATTGGGAAACACGATTATATCGCTCCAACCACCGGGTGATGCGTATCGTACAAAGCATGATCAAAGACAAACCGCCGGGTGAAAATCTAACCGGAATTGCGGATAAAATTGAATTGACGGCCCTGGGGACCCCCGGATATACATTGATTTTAGACTTGGTGGAGGCCATCCCCTTAAACATAACGGAGCCGGAGGTTCAAGGGTCTGAATGAAAATGGCGAATAACCAATATCCAACACAAAATTTCCAATGTCCAATCGGCATTTGGTCCTTGGATATTGATTATTGGATATTTGAATATTTTGAGTTCGTTTAGAGTATATAATGTGTTACATGCAGTCCTGTGAATCCAGACTGGGTGATATCTGCCTGAGCATCAGGCTCAATTTATAAAAACATGCTAAATTAGAAACCCTATGAATTTCAAACTCATCTACCCCAAATGGCCCAAACTTGACCGGCAATCCGAATTTCACCTGCCGCCGCATGGGCCGGTTGTGTTCGCTGCTTCGCTGCCGGACGATGTTGACGTGTCCTTCATTGATGAAAACCTTCAATCCATCGATTTTGACGACAGGGTGGATGTGGTAGGCATATCCATGATGCTGACCGTACAGGTCAAACGAGGGTGGGAAATTGCCGATATGTATCGCCGCAAGGGAATTCCGGTGATTTTCGGCGGCATTGCCACCATGCTCCACGCTGAAGAGACTGCCGAACATGCCGATGCCGTCTTTCTGGGTGAATCCGAAGGCCGGATGGAACAGGTGCTGACGGATTTACGCAACAACTGCCTTAAAAAAGTGTACGATTACCTGGCAGATAGGCCGCCCATTGAATCCGTGGGAACGGCCCGCCGGGATATCCTCGAGCGGGACCTTTACAATTATAAAGGCATCCAGATGGTTGATCTGGTGCATGCCTCCAGGGGATGCCGCTTTCACTGTTATCCCTGCGCCGTGGCTTACCTGGGCGGCCAAAAATTCAGGCCGCGACCCATCGACAAGGCCATCGAAGAAATGGCCGGCATCGACAACAACCGTCTGTTTATCGTGGACAACTCCCTGGCCCAGGACACCCAATGGGAAATGGACCTGTTTCGGGAAATGATACCCCTCAAAAAAAGCTGGTGCTGCCACCCCATCGAAGACAAACCAGAGGTTCTCGATCTGGCGGCCCAGGCGGGCGCCTGGTATGTCTACCAGGCGGTATTCGACACATCGGATTTAATTCGTGAGAGGGTAAAGCGCTACCACGACCACGGCATCGGCGTGGAAGGCACCGTTCTTCTGGGGCTGGATCATCACACCGAGGATTTTATCAAGCGCTTGATCGATTTTTTGCTGGAAATCGATCTCGACCTGGCCGAATTCACCGTTCTGACCCCCTTTCCCCACACCAAGGCCCATGATGACCTGAAACGCCAGGACCGTATTTTCTCCTTTGAATGGAATGATTACTCGGCCGACAAGGTCGTGTATCACCCCAAACAGATGCCTGCTGACAAACTGCAGGGATTGTTGGATTATGCCTGGAATACGTTTTATCAGGATGAACCCCAGGAAATGAAGATGTTCAGGCTTTTGCAGCGGGTCGTGGAAAAGGAGATGGCCAACAACACCTATAAACCACGGAACCGGGATCTGGCATCACGCGCCTTTGGTCGGGATCTCTAATGCTCCAGAAGCGAGCGCACTCTATTCATGGTATCAGTAGTTGAATAACTGCTGCTTTGATACTCCGGATCAACCATTGCTACCCGTTCGACTGTGATGGTGATAGGATTTAGCGCTTTGAACAAAAATCTGTCAGGGGCAAACACCTCTCCGGTACCAGTGATTTTCAATACCTGTATGGGCGCCTGACAGTGCCGTGCAATTTTAAAAGCGCCTTTGTTGAAAGGGCCCAGGGAACCGTCCCGGCTGCGGGTCCCTTCGGGAAAGACAAACAGATTGCCGCCGGACGCCAGAAATCCGTCCAAGGCCTCGATACGCTCGATCATCAATGCCGATAGCCTGCCCTGAGAATCAGGGGGAATGAAACCGGAGTGTTTCAACAGCCACCCGAACACCGGCACCTTGAAAAAAGTACTTTTGACAATGGTCGTGTGTCTGGGAAACAACTCGATCATGAGAAGTGGGTCCAGGAAGGAACTGTGGTTACACACAACCACCGAAGATTTTATATTTTTTAGTTCATTGGGAATATTCCATTTCACCCGTGGAGCCAAGTGTTTCAGCAGAAAAAAAAACCCTTGAAAAAAATAGTGGTTCAGGCGCTGAAAAGCAAATTCGCGGTTTTTCGAAAAAAGATATGCCCACAAATAAAACGGTGAAAAAAGCAACACAAACCCGGCTGTAAAATACAGCCACATCAAAAGGGTAACCAGCAGGTTGAAAACCGTTTTCAGGTACACATCAGGTCCTGTTATGGTTTTTTCAAGATCAGACAAGTGTTCACGCCGCCAAAAGCGAAGTTCTGGATAGCTGCAATGCGGATATCCGTTTCAATAATTTCCCGGGCATGCTGGATCATAGCGCAATTTTCATCGACATTGTCCAAGTTCAGGGTAGGCACAATAAAGCCTTCCTGCATCATATACAGGGTCATGATCGATTCGATAACCCCGCAGGACCCCATGGTGTGGCCGGTATAGCTTTTCAGGCCGGAAACAACTGGTGATTGGCCATATACACTGCCGGTTGCCTGGGCTTCGATGGCATCGCCTTGTTTGGTGGCCGTGGCATGGGCGCTGATGAAGTCAACCGCTTCAGGGCTGACGTCTGCATCCTTCAACACTAGCTTAATGGTCTGGGTAATGCCTTTTCTGTTGGGCAGGATCAGGTCTCCACCGTTGTTGTTGCAGGAAAAACCAATCACCTCGGCCAGAATGTCGGCGCCCCGTTTTCGGGCAGATTCATACGATTCCAGCAGCACGGCACCAGCACCTTCTCCCACCACCAAGCCATCACGATCCCTGTCAAACGGCCGGGGTGTCAGATGGGGTGTCTCGTTAAAATCGGTCGAGTAGGCCATTAAATTGTCGAACACAGCCACAGTGCTCATGTCATACTCGTCGGCACCCCCGCAAAGCATGGCATCCTGCATGCCGAATTTAATCATTTCATACCCGAACCCGATGGACTGGCTGCTGGTGGTGCAAGCGGTGGATGATGAGATGACCCGGCCGGTGATGCCGAACATCTTGGTGATGTTGACCGCTGTGGTGTGAACCATGAATTTCAGATAATCCACAGCCTTGATGGAGGAATATCCAGCGCAGGTGTCGTCGAACAGCGCCTGGTATAGCTTCCTCTGCACCAACGGGCTGCCGTGGGTGGACCCGAAAGCGACGCCCATTCTGCCCGAGGTAATCAAAGCCTCGCCCGGATCGGCCATCGATAGGGCCTCCTTGGCAACCTGGCAGGCATAGTAAGATACCGGTCCCATGGTTTTGCGATCTTTGCGGCTGAAATCGTAGTCCATGGCGTAGTCCACGGTTCCGAAAACACCCGCGTCTAAATATTTTGAGTACAGGTCGTCATGTTTCAGCTTTTTAATGCCGGACATCCCCTTGGTCAGATGCTCCAGGATGGCATCTTTACCGTGACCAACGGGTGTTATGGCTGAGCACCCTGTGATTACGACTCTGCGTGTCATTTGTTATATTCTTTGCTTCGTTGTCTGCGGCTGCATGTGAATGTGGGTCAGCTTCGCGTTTGGGCAAGCAATTCAATATAGTCGAGGATTTGATTGATGGTCCGTATCCCCATGGCATCCTTTTTTTCGGACCGGGTCAGTTCTGACTTAAGCAATGTCTCGATTTCGCTCAGGAGTTCGATGGCGTCGATGCTGTCAAAACCGTGCGCATCCCTCAGGTCATCGTCCAGCCCCGGGTTTTCGATTTCGAACTGCTCGCTGAAAATCCTGATGATTTCCGTTTGTATCTGTTCTCTGTTCATTAAGGCTATGATTTACGAGTTCTCAAAAAAATAAAACTACTGGTAACTTCCAGCAGTCCGATTGCCACATGTCTTCGAAAACACTAATAGTATAAATTCCAGGTCAGTTCAATTGGTATTTTCCATATTCTTTTGCGGTTCGAAAAATGGCCTGAAGTGATACCATTGCAAAGGATGTTGGCGCAGCGTCTCCTCCAGTACCCGTGCATACGCCTGCGCGGACTTACGAATTACCGCATTTCTGTCCTTGCGGGATGCGGCTTTCAGGTACATGGGCTCTGTCATGCTAAACCGGTAACGGTTTTTTGCCGTGCGAAATGCAAAAAAAATGATGATCGGCGCCCCGGACAGCAACGCCAGCACATGAGGGACCTCGGGCAGTAAAATCTCCCGGCCCAGGAATTGGACCTGAATCAAGCGCTGCTCCCTTTTCCAAACCAGATCACCGGTCATGGAGACCACCCCCCCTGATTCGATGAATTTGTTTCCTTCCACCAGGTCCATGGGGGAACCGCCGTCCTTCTCCACAGCAATAATGCGGATGCCGCTTTGCATGAGCGCTTCTTTCTGCAGACGTTCGAGCTGTTCCTTCTGTTTGATGCCCATATAAAGGAGCAGGCGCAGGTCCTTCAGTTCACGCTTGAGCAAATGGGCGGCCATTTCCCAGTTCCCCATGTGGGACATGAGCAAAATGGCACCCTTGCCCTTTAAAACAACATCCTTGAGATGCTGCATGCCTTCGGATGTGTAGTTAAATTCCTTCGAACCCTGCAATACAAACCGGTCCTGGTACACATGGGTAAAATTGTGAAATTGACGCCAGGCACACCACAGATGATAAAATCGATGCCGGTCCGGGTACAAGGCCTTGTAAATCCTGGTGCTGTTGCCCACCCGGCCGGGAAAAAGAATAAAATAACCGGTGGCTACAAACCAGGCAAACAGCTGAAAAACCCACAACCCCGTCCTTCGGGATAAAGCGGTAATGAATCTGTAAAAAAAGTTCCGCATATCAACAATCAGCTTTCATTTTCTTTACCCAAAGTTACATTAACAACCTTATCTATTCTTTGCCATGTTGTTTATGTAACGGGTTGAAAAGGGCCTGATCAAGAACCGGTGGGCAATCAAACGGGCAAACGTGCGAGCGTTGCGCATGAAATCGACAAAGGGGCGGAAATGAGACACCCTTGAGCTTCCCGGAGCGTACGTCACCTTGACCGGCGCCTCGATGATCGGAATACCAGACCAGTGCGCCTTGACCAGGACCTCCAGTTCAAATTGATAATACCCCGCCTTGGTCTTCAAGGCCATGGACTCCAGCAGGGGATATATCCTGAAGCCGCTCTGGGTGTCGCTGATGGGTGGGCCGCCCGACAGCCTGATCCAGAAATTGGAAAATTTACGCCCGAATCGGCTGGTCCACGGTATGTGGCTGGCGGACATACCCTGCCTGGCCCCCACCATTATCGGCCTGGTATTGTCCGGTAAGGCCTGCATCAAAGTCTTGGCATCTTCAGGATCATGCTGCCCATCAGCATCCATGGTAATGGCCCAGTCGGCAAATCCAACGGCCCGTTCAAATCCGGTTAGAATAGCCGCGCCCTTGCCCTGGTTGCTGCCATGATGCAACACTTCAACATTGTCAAATCTGTTGAGAGATTCAATGCCGGCATCGGTAGATCCGTCGTCAACGACGATGATTGGCAGATTGAGCGCCAGCGCCTTTTCAACGACAGTTGCAACCATGGAACCGTGGTTGTATACAGGGATAATAACGGCAAACACGCCCGTTGGTTTCCGTCTAGGGCCGCTGTCCGTTGGTATGAACGGCGTCACGATGGTATATAGGCCAAGGCCCACGCCCCGGGTCCCATGTGGACGGCAGATGTCAGGGAGAGGGGCTGCAGTCTTATTTCGGCGTGCGGGCAACGGTCTTCAATTTCTTTTCTCACCACATTGTCGATCCAGTCGTGGTTGTTGGAATACTCGAGCATGACAAAGGGGGAAGCATTTTCATCGAAGGCTTCTTCGAACTTTTCAAGGGCGAATTTTAGCTGACCATTCCGATTCTTAGCGGTTCCGACTTTTATGACACCCTCGGCCGTCGGACTGACGATGGGCTTGACGCGCAGCAACTCCCCAAAAACAGCCTTGGCTTTGGGCATCCGACCGCCCGCAGCCAGATATTTAAGCCGGTCCAGACACAGGTATTCCCAACTGGATGCCACCACTTGACGCGCAAAGGCAACAACCTCCTGGGGGTCATGGCTTTGGGCCGCATGCCTGGCGGTGGCAATGGCAATCGAACCCAGGCGGCCGGAAGCCGCACCCGTGTCAATGATGGTCAGACGGTCGTCAGGATCGTTCTGGGCTTTCCAGTCGACGGCCACATCGTAATTACCCGTGAAAGCAGACCCCACACAGAGGTAAAGCACATGGTCATACTGATTTACGACCCGTTGATAATACTGATGGCGTTCAAACACGGAAGCCTGAGATGTGGAAACCCGGGTACCTTTCAGCATGGTGTCATAAAGCTCTTCTGGTGAAAACAGGGTCTCTGGCAGCGATTTTTCACCGGCAACAATGTAGCTGTCCAAAAGGGTGATCCCCAGTTCCCGGGCATCCTCACGGGTCACCGAACCGGCTGCATCCGTCATGATATGAACAGCACCTCTTTGCTGTTGGCGCTTGAAGTCCTTTATCTGGGATGCGAGATCGTCATCCTCCCAGCGAACGACTTCCCCCTGTGATTCGATTTGTGCCTTGGCCTCACGGGAGCTGTCAGTATGCAGATGGACCTTTAAAAAATCCTTGTGGGGAATGACCACAACGCTTGCACCGTGCCGGACAAGCCTGTCTATAGTTTCCTGGCTTTTGTCGCCCTGCTGGATGACCGTATCGATGCAGAAGCCTTCCTCCTCCGCGGCCTGGTAGGACGGCGCAATTTCAAGCAACCCCTGAAACATGGTTGAAATTGACCGAAACCCGTTGTGCTGGCCGATGAGGCGCCTGAAAAAGCCCTCCAGGAAGATGTACAGTCCCAGAGCGCCGGAATCCACCACGCCGGCCTTTTTCAACGTGGGCAACAGATCAGGTGTCGTTCTCACGGACTCTTCCAGAACATCCATGACCTTGTCCACGTATTCGACACTGTTTTCAAAATCATGGGTGTTTAAAAATTCAACCAGGTTGTCCAACACGGTCAGCATGGTCCCGCGGACGGGCGTGCGCACGGCCAGCAATGCTTTTTCCCTGCCGGATGCCGCAGCTTGAGCCAGGCCGGTATAGGAGTCCGCGCCCAGGAGTCCTGAAAAAAACTGGGCGGCAATATTACCGGAATTTCCCCTGGCGGACAGCAGCAGGCTGTACATTGTCTCTTCCTGGTTTTCTTCCAGATATCGTAAGGGGGTCAGGCTGGCAATCAGATTACGTCCTGTATCGCCATCCGCCACCGGAAAAACATTAATGTCGTCCAGGACATCGGACCAGGCGGCAACTCTTTCAACACCGGCGATAAGGGCTTTATTAAAATCAGACGTCATGGTTAAAATCCAAGTACTTTACGGATATCGTTTGGAATTTCGAACAATATCTCTGTTTCCGGATACTTTACTGCGACCTGCTCACTCCTCCCTTTAGCACACAACGTTCCGTTATTGTTTAATCTAATTTCAAAATCAACCACGATCTTATAGTTCGCCTCCTTCACCACGGCCTTGCAGGTAAAATCATCGCGGTAGCGCAGGGATACGATGTGCTTGGTGGATGTCTTGATGATCGGGAAAAGGATAT
>RCNC010000801.1_pt1 | contig 20498 bp, 16 predicted proteins | sample 2041301 | NCBI WGS metagenome assembly RCNC01 (sample SAMN09708231, study PRJNA481090) | Marine sediment metagenome, whole genome shotgun sequencing project. | biome: marine sediment; feature: ocean; material: sediment; isolation source: Sewage treatment plant 13A marine sediment (STP13A) ...
AAGAGCATTAAACAAAGAAACGAGAAAGAGTATCTTGTCATCTGGAAATTTTGTGGCAAAATTAATCAAAATTGCCTTCGCTCTGCCATAGAAATGATAATTTGATTACTTTCACTTTATGCAGAAGGAACCACGGAGCAAACGTAGACGCATGGAGATAATTACTGGGCTGATTATCATCCTTGTAGGCTTTAGTTTTGTATTTTCCATGCTTCTGGATTTTGATATGGGGAGCCCATATTCCACCCTATTGGATGACCTTTCTTACCTCTCCGATCACTCGGTAAATCAAAAGATAAGCGCCTGGGCTTGGCTTACTACTTCTTTTATTACCCTTGTTTCAATTCCTTTTTACCTGATTGTTTTTCACAAGAAACTTAAAATTCTTCATTATCTGAACGGCCTCTTTTTGCTTGGAGCAGCAGCCGGAGCGCTTATGATGGGACTTATTGGACTGGAATTAAACCAGATTCTGACTCAGGATCTGGTGGATGGCATAGAACAGACCAATGAACAGATGAGAATCGGTATCCTTCAGCACTTTAAAGAAGAGAGTTTCTATATCGGAATAGGGGGCAGCTGTGCAGCACTTTTCACTTTTGGTTTGGGAATGACCAGGTTCAAACTAGAGGGGTTTCCAATGGTTTCTACCATCCTCCTGGTGATATCGGGGCCCATGCTAATATTCTTTAACTGGTACAATCCCGAACACATTCTGAAGACAGCTGCCATGGCTGGCATGATGATCGGTCTGATCATCTTCTGTGTGAAACTAATTAACAAAGGAATGTAAAACCCCGAATGTCTTATTCAACCATGGCTTCGGACACCTCATCCGTAACATTCAGATTGTGCGATACAGCCTGAACATCATCATCGTCTTCAAATTCTTCAATAATTTTCATAATCTGAATCGCCTGTTCGGTGGTCAGGTCCAGGGCATCATTGGGTATTCTCTGGAGTTCAGCACTATCGGGTTCCAGGCCCATCTCCTGTAACTTCAGCTGCACTGTGTGAAAGTCCTCCATGGGAGTGGTGATCATAAAGGTTCCCTCCTCCAGTTCAATCTCCTCTACACCAGCATCAATAAGCTCCAGCTCAAACTCCTCAGGATCCATTTCGCCCTGGGCAAGGCTGATCACCCCCTTACGCTCAAACATAAAGCTAAGCGATCCATTGGTTCCCAGATTTCCACCACGCTTGGTGAATATGGCCCTTACGTTACTAACGGTCCGGTTCCGGTTGTCGGTGAGGCTATCCACAAATACACCCACACCATGTGGGAGCATTCCCTCAAAAGTGAGTTCCAAAAAAGAGGAATTATCCCGACCTGCCTTACTGATAGCCCTTGTGATGGTATCCTTGGGCATATTCATGCCTTTGGCATTTTGAACAGCTGCCCTGAGGCGCGGATTGGTTTCGAGATCGCCGCCTCCTTCAGAGGCTGCTACGGTGATTTCCTTAATGATTTTTGTAAAGAGTTTTCCCCTCTTGGCATCATTGGCGCCTTTCTTGCGCTTGATGGTCGACCATTTGCTGTGTCCTGACATAGTAGTTTCGCAATATTTACTACAAAATTAGCAAAATGCGGGGTTTCTTGAAAATCTTTATCGCCTGATCACCTGAACACCTCCAAAAACCACATCAACCTTGATGTCGATTGATGCCGAATCGGCCCGCCAGGAGTCACTCTCGTAAACAGTTGTACCGAAAACGGCTGTATGGCCATCGGGCAGTTCAGCACCTGCAAAAACAGCATCTGCCTTGATCCGGACCGGTTTGTCACGGGGAATGATAATCTGTGTCCCACCAAACACCGTACTCACCTTCACATGATAGCTGCCTTTACTCAGATCTACATTGGTGAAATCATAAACTCCCTTGGCAAAAAGAACGGTGTACTCCTTTCCCGCTTCAGGATTGTCGTATACCCTCTCATTAAATATGGTATCCTCCGGCTCAAAATGATGGGATGGCATCAAAACCTTCCCAAAAAGCACCTTAATTCCAAGAAGTACAAGGAAAATGCCCACCAAAACTTTAAATATGGGGAAGTTTATATTAAAAACCACTTTGATAATAAGCGCAATACCAAGAATCAGCAAGAATGCTCCCCAAAATAAACCTGTTCCCATTTTCATAGTTTTAAATTTACAAATATTTCTTTCCTTTTTCCTGTTGTAAATTTATACAGTTGGTCCACTATGTGAAACAACAAATCGGCAAACGTACATCAATTGTCGGTGAATGGTCTTTTTTCTACCTTTGCCTCCCATGGAATTCAGGAAATTATATATAGAAACCTATGGCTGTCAGATGAATGTGGTCGACAGCGAGGTGGTGGTTGCCATTCTTCAGCAAAATAATTATCAACTCACTGAAGATATGGAGGAAGCAGATCTGGTACTGGTGAATACCTGTTCCATTCGAGACAATGCGGAGCGGCGTGTCAGGTCACGGCTCAATGAGTTCAAGAGCCTGAAGAAAAGAAACCGAGAGGTCTCAGTGGGGATTATCGGATGCATGGCTGAAAGGCTTAAGGAAAAATTGCTGGAGGAAGAGGAGCTGGTTGACCTGGTGGTTGGGCCTGATGCTTATCGCGAGCTTCCCTCCCTTCTGCAGGATTTGGACAGTGGGCAGAAAGGAATCAACACCCTATTATCGCTGGAAGAAACTTATGCCGATATCCGTCCTGTTAGAATGGACCGGAATCATGTGACCTCCTTCGTTTCAATCATGAGGGGCTGCAATAATTTTTGCGCCTATTGCGTGGTCCCGGGTACCCGGGGCCGTGAACGGAGCCGCGATCCAGAAACCATTATCAGGGAAACCTCCGAACTATTCCAGAAAGGGTACCGCGAAGTTACCTTGCTGGGGCAGAATGTGAATTCCTATCGGTGGGAAGAGGGCGGGAATATGAGCTTTGAGAAGTTGTTGGAGCGAGTGGCAAAAATCGACCCGAAACTCAGAGTGAGGTTTGCCACATCTCATCCCAAGGACATGTCAGATAGCCTGTTGAAGGTTATGGCCACATATCCCAACCTTTGCAGATCCATACATCTCCCTGTGCAATCGGGTAGCACATCTGTACTCAAAAGGATGAAGCGGAAATACACCCGTGAGCACTACAAAAGCAGAATTGAAGCCATAAAAAAGCATCTTCCCGGCACCTCAATTTCCACAGATATCATTGCTGGATTTTGCGGTGAAACAGATGAGGAGCACAATGAGACTCTCAGCCTTATGGAGTGGGTGGGTTACGATTTATCCTATATGTTTAAATACAGTGAACGTCCCGACACATTCGCTGCCCTGAAGTACAGCGACGATGTGGGTGAAAAGACCAAGAGCCGCCGCTTAAATGAAATCATAGAGTTGCAAATGAAATTGTCACTGGAAAGCAAAGAGCGAGATGTAGGACAATGCTATGAAGTTTTAGTGGAGGGTGTATCTAAAAAATCGGAGGAGCAGCTGTTTGGACGCACCTCACAAAATAAGGTGGTTGTTTTCCCGAAAAAGGATCTGAAACCAGGCGACTATACGAAAGTCACCATTTCGGCCTGTACCTCGGCTACCCTGATTGGTGCTTAAGCGATATTATTATAAGCCAATATTTTTGGGTGGGTATTTTTTGAAAGTGGCAGCGTGCTGTTTTAGCTTTACTCCTAAAGTGGCTAACCAGGCACTTCTTCGGTGCCCAACCGGCATCTCTTCCTTTGGGTCGATATATAAATTAAACATCCAGGGAGCCAAGCCCACATCCTGTACAGTGGCATAGTCTATCCACATATGTGTTGATTGCGGAATTATAACTTTAATGTGTTGCTTGTATTCTTTCATTCTTACTGCCATCAATTCTTTCCCCCACCAGAAGTATACAGCCTCGCGATTTGTTTTCCCATCATCCAAAAACAAGAAACTCGACTGATCTATAAAATCATAATAGTTATTGCTTGGCAATACATCTGTGGATACACCTGCCAAACGCAAATTTGTTCCAAATAAATCCATCAAGTCAAAAACGTCATCACTTTGTCGACCAGATTTAATTACACCTTTCCAGTAGGCTATACCTGGAATACGAACTCCACCTTCAAAAGTGGTTCCTTTTGCTCCTCTAAAAGGTGTATAACCACCGTCAGGCCAGGAATCCATTTGTGGTCCGTTATCTGAAGTAATAAAAACGAAGGTATTTTCAAGTACTCCGGCTTCGTCTAATGCTTTGATTATATTACCAATATGCATATCAACTTCGGCAATGGCGTTTTTATATTGATACTTAGCAGCACTTAATCCTGGATAATCTGGGTTATCGTGATTATCGGCATGTACTTTCATAAAATTATGATCCACAAAAAAAGGCTGATCACCTAAGGCTAATTCCTTAATTCGTGAAATCGTGAAGTCAGTAAGTACCTGATCAGCCCGGCCCATATCTTCTATGGATTTTACCTGACTTACTTTTGTGGTTTCACCTCCTTTAAATCCATGCTGTAAATGGTCATCTGGTTTGATACCTTCAAAGTCAGCCATTCTCTCCGGGTTCAAGACCAGGTCCGGGTAACGTCTGACATCAACGCCTTGTGACACTTCTTTTTGTGCAGGATAATAACCCATAAACTCGTCATAACCCACATCATGGGGTCGCATACCGATAAGCTCGCCAATATGCCACTTACCCGTTAATAGGGTATAATAACCCGCATTGCCCAAGAGGGTTGCAATACTTACTTCGGTATCCCATGGATTTTGAGTCAAAACATCGCCTGCCAGAATTGGACGAATCAATCCAGTACGCACAGGTAAGCGACCCGTACGAATAGCGGATCGGGTAGAAGTACAAGTTTGTTGGGAATAGCAAGAAGTCAATTTTAATCCTTCAGCAGCCAACTTATCCATATTTGGTGTGGCAGCACCAATTGCTGCACCACCTCCGTAACAGCCCGGGTCTCCATAACCCATATCATCCACAATTAACCAAACTATATTTGGCTTTTTTCCCGTATTCTTTTCTATATCTTTTAGCTTTTTGACGACTTCCTTGTCCTGCTCGGGATGGGGAATGACAGGTTCGAAATTTTCGGAAGTTCTTATCGAACGATCAAAATTCTGAGCATTTGCTTCTTGCATATTTATCACTAATAGAGAGATAAAAAGAATAGCTATGATGCCTGTTTTTTTCATGACTTGTATGTTAATTCGATTTTCCTTCTAGTTTTTTCATATTGATATAGCTGAATGCCGCAGTAATTTTAAACATCCTTGCTTCAACATTAGATGGATTATTAAACACATCTCCATAGGATATATTTATTCCAAAAGGAGGAATGATTTGATAACCAATCGTTACTCCTCCACCTAAAACATTGATTTGATTGTCTTGTTTTACACCATCGGCTTTTACCTCACCGCCATATTGGTATCGTAAGTCCAGCGCAGCCCAAAATTTATCTGTGAAATTATGGCTCAAATGGTTTTCCAAGGTAAATAAAGGGAGTTGTTCTGTCTTATCTGCTCTGCTTATAAGAGTTGGATTTGTATTTGCAGTATATAAATGAATTGCTGGATATATCTCTATCCAGGTGGATCTCTTGGGATTTTTCTTGCTTAAGAAAATATTCATGGGCAATCCTAATTCAAAAGTAAAACGATTGCTCCCCAGGTTTAATTCTTCATTTACATCATATGAACCAGAATACCATATTCGGGTATAAGTCATCATAGAAAAGGTCTGCTTTTTATATGCCCCATATTCTTTCACATTTAGTGCCGGTTGGTTTATTAAACCAAGTTTGAATCCAATAAAGCCATCAGCAAATCCACCTGAATTAATGGAAATCGTGCTTGGTATTTGTGTATCGGTAGCTGGTAGCAATAAAGATCCAGTGACATTCCCGGGCACAGCATTTGCCATTAGCTGTGCAAATCTTCCTGCAATACCAAAATTGTGAACCACTGTTATGGGAAAAGCATTAATATGTAAATCTGCACCAGTTATCAGAACATTTGAAGGAGTCATATTCTGAGTCAAACTCATCCATTTTGGAATAGCAGATGTTACACCGGTGGGGCCCCATAACAGCATACGTGCACCATCGCCTTGCGCAACTACAAATTGCAGGAACAATATTGAAATGGAAAAGGCTAATATTACTTTTTTCATTTTTATAGTAATTTAATTTTGACGGTATTAATCTTCCCATCAAACTTAAATGGTGCTTTTTCAAGATATTCGTATGAAACGGGCGAACCTAAATCAATGCCAATATCTAAAGTTTCACTTGCAGAAAAAGCAGCAGGGACCGTTCCCAATGTGTGTACAGAAGCTACTTCTTTACCATCAACTACCACAGTAATATCCGCTGGAGCTCCTGGTTTATTATCCTTAATCTTCGTAGTTATTTCGAAAGTGTGCTTGCCCGCTGCAATTTTTGAAGTACTTGAGGCTTTGAATTGATGAATAATCATCATGTTATATTCGTACTTCAGATAGCCGTCTTCCATATAACAGCTTAGACCACCGCCAATTCCACCAAGGGCATACAAAACACCATTCTGGTTTTCTTTAAGCTCTAAATCAATGACTACTTTATTGCTTTTTTTACCTAAACCCGGAGCAGCAAACTCTGGCATTCTTGTGGTATTTTGGTCAAAAGTCCATTCGGTATATGGTGATGTAATTACATCTTCAGGGTGTAATCTTAGCCAGATGCCCGCACCAATAGGAAAATCCTTGTTATCCTTAGCTTCCTCTAAAAAAAGCTTTTTCATTTCGGCCAATTTTTCGGGAAACTGACTGGAAACATCAAACGCTTGCGAGAAATCATTACTCAAATCATACAATTGCCAAATGTCATTATCCGAATTCCAGTCTGCCAGTCCTTTTTGAGCAGAAAGCCAGGGATATAATGGTCCGAAGGTGCTTGCAAACCAGCCATCGTGATAAACACCACGACTACCATTGTTATCAAAAAACTGTGTAAGCTTCAGATTCTCTGCCTGGGGATTTGAAAACGTTGCAGCAAAACTTTTTCCATCAATTGGATCTTGCGGAAAACCGTTCACAAGATCTGGATGAGGAATATTTAGAATGTCATAAAGCGTTGGAGCAATATCATTTACATGTAAAAATTGATTACGCATTGTTTTGTCAGGTTTAATACCTTTTGGCCAGGAAATAACCATAGGGTTTCTAGTACCGCCAAAATGTGCAGCAACCAATTTCGTACTCTTAAAAGGAGTGCTACCGGCCCAGGCCCAACCAGCATGGTACATGTTCTCTACTTTATTGGTTCCTAAAGCATCCAGCCCCCCTATCTTTTCCAAAGCTGTTATTTGCTGCTCTATGGTGTTAGGTATTTGATTTTGAGCCAGTAACTCGCTTATACTCCCATTCTGACCTTCAGCACTGGAACCATTATCTCCAAAAATGTAGATTACAAGGGTATTGTCTTTGTAACCCATTTCATCCATGCCGCTGATTAATTTGCCTACTTGAGCATCGGTATGTTCAACAAAACCGGCGAATATTTCCATTAAACGCAACTGAAATTCTTTCTCATCATCCGGGATTTTTGCCCAGGAGGCCAATGTTGAATCTCTTTCTGTTAATTCTGTGCCCTCAGGAATAATTCCCATGGCTAATTGTCGCTCGAAAACCCTGGACCTGTATTCATCCCAGCCACCATCAAATTTACCTTTGTATTTTTCTGACCACTCCTTAAATATATGATGGGGGCCATGAACGGCTCCCGGAGCCCAATACATGAAAAAAGGTTTATCCGGCGCATAGGCTTTATGTTCCCCCAACCATTTAAGTCCCTTTTCTGCCATATCCTCTGTGAGGTGATAAGTAGGGTCATGGGGTGGTTCTATGGCATTATAATTTTCAAAAAGTCTTGGTTCATATTGTGATGTTTCTCCAGCTAAAAACCCATAAAAATATTCAAAGCCATAGCCATTTGGCCAAAAATCTTTTGGCCCCATGGCGGTGGTTTGGTTAGCTGGTGAATTATGCCATTTACCAAATGCAGATGTATTGTATCCGTAGTTTTTTAGCACCTCGGCTATGGTAGCCGAAGTTTTGGGAATGATACCCGTATATCCATCAAAGTTCACGGCACGTTCGGCTATTGTGCCAGAACTTACACGCGTATGGTTTCTACCCGTGAGTAATGAAGCTCTTGTTGGCGAACAAATAGAAGTAGTGTGAAATTGGTTGTACATAATACCCTCATCTGCCAATTTGCTTAAAGAAGGAGTTGCTACCTCTCCACCAAAAGTTTCTGAAATTCCAAAACCTACATCATCAATTAAAACGATCAAAATATTTGGAGCATCTTCGGCCAAATGCTTATTCTCTGGCCAAGACGCTAACTTACTTTCTGACAAGGTTTTTCCTGTTATGCTTTCAGAAAGCGGTCTTGAGAATGGGAGTACTGCACCGGGTTTATTCTCCGAAGGTGATGTACACATGGTAAAAACTAAAAGTCCAGGGAGAAAAATTGCCAATTTTGAAGGGAAGTGTTTCATTTTTAGAATGGGAGGTTCATTTAGCTTTCTCATTTATAACAATATGACATTTTGGTATATTGAAAACAGCAAGACCCTGATTTGGTTCAAAATATTACATGGCGATTGCCATTTATTGGCAAGAAATGGGGATAGTTAATGGGGATGTACCTTCAATCCAGCACCATCAGAATCTTCTCTTCGGTATGCTGGCATGAGCAGATGCTAAATCGATCCTCCAGATCAAGAAGGACAATCAACTCCCTCACATCGTCGGAGATATTGCATAATTGAAACTGGCTTCCCGCTCTGGAAGCCTGTTCGGCTATTTCAAGCAAAACATCAAAGCCGGAGCTATCTATGAATCTGATTCCTTCAAGGTTAAAAATCACAGAAACTCCCGGTTCGTCCACCAACTCCATGAGTTGTTGCTTCACAATCTCGGAAAATAGGGTATTGAGTTTGTTAACCTGGAACAACTCCACCCTGTAGTGGCTGTCTTCTTTCGCAATCTTAAGCATCTCTATGGGTCACAAAAATTCTTTGCGCAAAGTACAGTGTAAGTATTACAACCTGCTTTAAAACCTTGTGAAGTTATCCACAAAAAATCGTGAATTAAAACTAACTTTCGAGTATCGATGAAAGGCCTATTTCTCACTACCCTCATACTACTTATGACCCTGAGCAGCCTCAATGCTCAGGAATCGAAGGCGGAAGTTAACCAGGAAGGGAAATCCTTTGCAGACCTGAAACATACCTGGACTGCCCAGTGGATTACCCATCCCTCTGAATCGACCCTTGACTACGGAGTTTTTCTTTTCAGAAACCGTTTTGAGTTGCAGGATAAACCGGTGGAGTTTAAGGTACATGTTTCAGCCGATAACCGTTACAGACTCTTTGTCAATGGCGTTTCAGTCTGTTTTGGACCTGCCCTTGGAGATATCAATCACCATCGATATGAAACCATCGATATCGCCTCCTTCCTGAAGAGCGGAGAGAATGTGATAGCGGCCCAGGTGGTCAACTTTGGAGAATACCGCCGGGCTGCTCAACAAACTTTCCAGACCGCTTTTATCATACAGGCTGAAGAGTCTTTTGGCCATAGTGAAGCGATTAATACAGGCAGTGGTGGCTGGAAAGTAACTAAGAACGATGCGTACAGCCAGATTCCTTTCACCAGTGACTCCCTGGGGGCCTACTATTGTGCAGGTCCAGGCGAAAATATGGATGCATCACTCTATCCCTGGGCTTGGGAACTCCCGGAATATGATGATACCGGGTGGGAAAATCCAAAATCTGCCACGGTGGAGTTTGCTGTGGGCAGGGGCTTTCTTTATGGCAGCACCTGGTTTTTGGTCCCCCGTGAAATCCCCATGCAGAGGGAGGAGCTGCAACGGTTCTCGGAGATCGTTCGGGTGGAAAACCTGGATCGGGTGGAAGAGTTCATCCAGGAGGAAAAGAACACCGTCATTCCACCCCATACTTATGCCACTATTTTGCTGGATAACCGTGTGCACACTACAGGCTACCCAGAGCTGATCTTCAGTGAGGGAAAGGATGCCGACATAAAAATTACCTATGCAGAAGCACTCTTCCTGGATTCTGAACAAGGAGCGGTCTCCCCTGGTGATCATTTTGATTCAGGAGACCGGAAAGGAGACCGGAACCTCATTGATGGGAAGCGTATAAAGGGCTATTATGACTATTATGTGGCTGATGGTGGCCAAAAAAGGAAGCTAAAAACGCTGTCCCGCAGAACATTCCGCTACGTGCAGCTTGAAATCGAAACCCAGGATGAAGCTCTGGTGCTAGATGACTACTACAATGTAAAAACCACCTATCCTTTCGAAGAGAAGGCCTCCTTCCATGGAGAGGACCCACAGCTGGACAAAATCTGGGAAGCAGCATGGCGAACCGTTCAGAACTCATCGGGGGAGAATTTTTTTGATCCCTATTATGAACAACTTAACTACATAGGAGATGCGCGCATTGAAGCCCTGGTCTCCCTTTATGTTTCAGGAGATGAACGACTGATGCAAAAGTCAATTCAACAGTTTGATGATTCCAGATTGCCGGAGGGTCTTACCCAGAGCCGGTACCCCTCCTATATTGTCCAGATTATTCCTACCTACTCCCTCCTTTGGATTGGAATGATCCATGACTTACTGATGTATACCGACAATCCGGAGTTTACCAGACAGTTCCTGCCCGGTATAGAGAGTGTACTGGGATGGTTTGAAGAACGAATCGACTCCACTGGGATGGTTACCGACCTGGAATGGTGGAATTTTACCGACTGGGCTACGGGATTTTCCAATGGAATCCCACCAGGGGCTGATAATGGATACTCGGCCAATGTGTCACTCCAGCTTGTCTGTGCACTTCAAAATGCAATGGACATCTTTAGCTATTTCGGGGAGCATCAAAAAGCCAAAGCTTATGAAGCAGTAAAAAAGAGTGTTCAAGGTTCCACCATGGCCGCCTGCTATAATAGTTCTTCTGGGATGATCGCTGAAACTCCTAAACAAAATATCTACTCGCAACACACCAATATATGGGCCATCCTGACCAATACCATCCAGGAGCAGGATCAAGCAGAACTCATGGAAAAGATTCTGAAAAAAGATGAGTTGATTCAGTCTACCATCTATTTCAAGTTTTACCTATTCAGAGCCCTTCAAAAAAGCGGAATGGGAGATAGGTACCTGGATATGCTGGATCCGTGGAACAGGATGTTGGATAAGGGGATGACTACCTTTGGCGAGAAAGATCTCAATCCCAGATCTGAATGTCACGGTTGGAGTGCCAGCCCCTGCTTCGACTTGCTTCATACCGTGGCAGGAATCTACCCGGGCTCACCAGGGTTTGAAACGGTAAGCATAGAGCCCAACCCAGGAAAACTTCAATCCATAGAGGTAAAATTCCCACATCCAAAAGGAATGATTTTACTTAAATTAAGCAGAGAGGGAGATAGGGGAATTACAGGGACCATTGAACTTCCCGAAAAGCTATCAGGTGAATTCCTTTGGGAGGGCCAAAATGTAGCCTTAAAAGAGGGAGAAAATCAGATCCGGATCAATCTATAATTGTATGCTTACTCGAAAATGCCGGAGGCAAACTAATCCTTTTTTTCTACCTTCAGGCTCAGCTCAGTAAGCTGTTCGCCTGATATGGTGGAGGGTGTATCGATCATCATATCGCGACCAGCATTATTTTTAGGAAACGCTATCACATCCCGGATGGATTCTATCCCTGCAAAGAGAGCCACCAGACGGTCAAAGCCAAAAGCGATTCCCCCATGGGGAGGTGCTCCGTACTGGAAGGCACTCATCAGAAATCCAAATTGCTTGCGGGCCTCCTCCTCTGTAAAGCCCAGGTTATCGAACATTTGCTTCTGCAAGCCTTCATCGTGGATTCGTATGGAACCACCTCCGATCTCCACCCCATTGATTACAAGGTCGTAAGCCTTTGCACGCACCTTACCGGGATCAGTTCGGAACAGCTCCAGATCCTCCTCATAGGGACTGGTAAATGGATGATGCATGGCATGAAAGCGTTGGGTCTCCTCATCCCAGTCAAGCAATGGGAAGTCTACCACCCATAGTGGTTTAAACACATCTGGATCGCGCAGCTCAAGCCGGTTTCCCATCTCCAGTCGAATTTCACTAAGGGCTTTAAGCGTCAGTTCCCGATCCCCGGCCAGTACCAGGATCAAATCGCCCGGTTTTGCCTCAAAAAGTTTCACCCACTGCTTAAGTGCTGTTTCGTCATAGAACTTATCCACCGACGATTTCAGGGTTCCATCTTCATTGTATTTCACATATACAAGCCCCTTCATTCCTATCTGTGGCCTCTTTACCCAGTCGGTCAGTGCATCCAGTTGTTTGCGGCTGTAGACGGCACAACCCGTAGCACAGATACCCCCCACATAGTCTACAGAATCGAAGACCTGAAATCCTTTGCCTTTGACCAAGGCCGACATCTCACTGAGCTCCATCCCAAAACGAATGTCTGGCTTGTCATTGCCATATCTGCGCATGGCATCGGCATAGAACATTTTTGGAAAATCACCTTCAATTTTGACCTCTTTGACGGTCTCAAACAGATACTTAGTCAGTCCCTCGAAGGCATTCAATACATCATCCCTTTCCACAAATGACATTTCACAGTCGATCTGGGTAAATTCTGGCTGGCGGTCAGCCCTCAGATCTTCATCCCGGAAACATTTTACAATCTGAAAATACTTATCAAATCCGGCCACCATCAATAGCTGCTTGAAGGTTTGAGGGGATTGAGGCAGGGCGTAGAACTCCCCAGGATTCATTCTGGAAGGGACCACAAAATCTCTGGCTCCTTCAGGGGTTGATTTTATCAAAACAGGCGTTTCTACTTCCAGGAAACCCTCGTCACTTAAATATTTTCTGATCTCGATGGCCATGCGACTCCGCAACTGAAGGTTCTCTCTGACCACTGCTCTTCTCAGGTCCAGGTAGCGGTATTTCATTCGCAGGTCATCCCCGCCATCGGTATTCTCTTCGATGGTAAAAGGAGGGGTATTTGACCTATTCAGGATTTCCAGTTTTTCCACCAGGATTTCAATATGACCGGTGGAAATTTGCAGATTTTTATTGCTTCTCTCGGCAACCATTCCTTCCACCTTTAACACAAACTCACGTCCCAGCTTTCTGGCCTCACCACACAGTTTAGCATCCGACTCCACATTAAATACCAGCTGAGTAAGGCCGTAGCGATCACGGAGATCCACAAAAGTCATCCCTCCCAGGTCCCTGGATTTCTGCACCCAGCCTGATAAAACGACCCTCTCCCCCACATTTTCCATCTTAAGTTCGCCGCAATTGTGTGTCCTGTACATAGAATTGTATTTTTGTCGTATAATTTGCTGCAAATTTAGCAACTTTTGAAAAGGAAATGCCAAGAAACTTCATATAGATGACATACCCCGTTTTCTCAGATGAATATTTTATGAATGAGGCGCTTAAGCAGGCCCAGGAGGCACTTCAATCAGATGAAGTGCCCGTAGGAGCCGTCATTGTAACTCAGAACCGTATCATTGCCAGGGCTTTTAACATGACCCAACAACTTAAGGATGTGACTGCCCATGCAGAAATGATCGCCATAACATCAGCGTCTAACTACCTGGGAGCCAAATATCTGAAGGGATGCACCCTGTTTGTGACCCTGGAGCCCTGCCTGATGTGTGCGGCTGCTCTTAAATGGGCACAACTGGACAGAGTAGTCTATGCGGCCTCAGATCCCAAAGAGGGCTTTTCCCGTTTGGGGAAAGAGGTGCTTCATAAGAAAACTGAAGTGGTTCCAGGAATTCTCAACGACCTGTCTTCCTCCTTGCTTACACAATTTTTTATGAAGCTGAGACCTTGAAGCCGGCCTTCAACAGGTCGTCCCAGTAACCTGGGTAAGATTTAGTCACCACACCTGGATCTTCAATGGCAATTTGGCTATTCCCGATGGCAAGGGGTGCAAAAGCCATGGCCATGCGATGGTCATGAAAGGTTTGTATCACCGGACCAATGTCAGGTTCACACCGGGAACCATCCCATCCAATCCAGGCCCCAGACTCCTCGGAGCTCAGTAAAAACCCAAATTTCTTTAGCTCCGACTCAAGGGCTTTAATCCGATCGGTCTCTTTTACCCTGAGGGTTCGCGTTCCGGTAAACCTGTAGGGTATCCCCAAAGAACAGAATGTAACCGCACAAGTCTGCACCAGGTCGGGGCATCCGGTAAAATCATAGTTGAAACGCTCCGGCTTGATAATGGATTGGGACTTGAGCAAAACGCCATTCTCCTTAAATTGACTTCTTACACCCAGGGCTTCGAAGATATCAACCAGCACCGCATCTCCCTGTAGGCTCTGTGGGCTCAGATAGGGCAGCGTTATGGATGATCCCGGGAGCAGAGCAGCAATCTGGTACCAGTAGGAAGCTCCGCTCCAGTCTGATTCAATGGAGAGTCCCTTCAGTGTGTATGCTTGTTCGGGGATAATGATTTGTTTCCCATCGTAAAAGGCATCAATTCCGTTTTGATTCATCAGCGAAAGGGTCATCTCAATATAGCTTGCCGATACAACATCCCCTTTAAGCTTTATCCTCAGACCACCTTCAAGCACAGGTCCAATCATCATCAAGGCGCTGATAAACTGACTGCTGATCCCTGCTTCTATTTCAATGCTTCCTCCTTTGAGGACTCCACCGCCAATTTTTAATGGAGGGCACCCCTCATTCTCCTTGTATTCTATTTGTGCACCCAGTTTCCGTAGGGCCGTGACCAGTGCTCCGATGGGTCTCTGTTTCATTCTGTGAGAACCTGTCAAGAAAAACTCTCCTGGGATTGCAGCCAGGTATGCGGTGAGAAATCGCATGGCGGTACCGGCATGACCCACATCTTTTATAGCCTCATTTTTCTCCAGCGCATTTTTTAAAACATATGTATCGTCGCTGTCTGAAAGATTTTTGAGCTCCATGAAATTTTTTGCCAAAGCCCTGATAATCAGCATTCTATTTGAAATACTCTTAGAGGAGGGAATGCAGATTGTATCATGGATCGGTTTTAGGGGTCCGGAGATGACATTTTTCATACTTCAAAGATAATAATTAGCATATATTGGCCCCCGAAATAACATGTTACAATCAAATTATCATGATCAAGATTGATTTTGAAGATACCAGAACCGCCTTCAGCATTAAATCCAACAGGGATCTCCGACGGGCGCATATTCTGTTTAAACTTATATCGTACCCTATTCTGGTTAAGATCGGGAATCCAGTGATCAAAGTGTTTTCTGCATTTAGGATTCCTATAGGTTGGATCGTAAAACCCACCGCATTCAAACATTTTGTGGGAGGAGAAACCCTGGAAGAGTGCCAGCCTGCAGTTGAGAAGCTGAAAACAGCCAATGTATATTCCATTCTCGATTACTCCATAGAGGGAAAGGAGACCGATAAGGCCATTGAAGAGGCACTTCAGGAAACCCTTCGTGCTGTGAAGAATGCAGGCAGCAATCCGGATATACCCTTTGCTGTATTTAAACCCACTGCTTTTGGAACGCACCATTCACTTGAGGTTCTGAGCGGCAGAGGTACACCTGATGAAAAAATCCATAAAGAGGGCGAAAAATTCAGAACCAGGATCGGCCAATTATGTAAAACTGCCCATGAAAATGACATCCCCATCATGATTGATGCGGAAGATACTTACATTCAAAACTTCATCGATGAGGTGGTTATGGATATGATGAGGAAATACAACAAGGAGAAGACCATTGTGTATAACACCTATCAAATGTACCGGCATGACCGCATTGGCATTCTCGAAGCAGATATTAAAGCTGCCCGGGATGAGAAGTTTTTCCTGGGAGCCAAATTTGTAAGGGGTGCTTATATGGAAAGAGAACGGGCACGCGCCGAGAAAATGAATTATCCCGATCCCATTCAGCCCGACAGGGAGAGTACGGATCGGGATTATAACCTGGCGCTGAAAATCTCTATGGATAACCTGGATGTGGTCTCCATCTTCAACGGAACACATAACGAATTCAGCAGCATGTACCTGGCCGAATTAATGATTGAACAGAAGGTAGATTCTGCCGACAAGCGGATCTGGTTCTCCCAGTTGTATGGCATGAGCGAACACATCAGCTTTAACCTGGCTGCTGCTGGTTTTAATGTGGCAAAATATGTACCTTACGGTCCGGTGAAGTTTGTGCTTCCCTACCTTATGCGACGAGTGGAGGAAAACACCTCCGTGAAGGGCCAAACCGGACGAGAGCTTTCACTGATTAAAAAGGAGCGTCAACGCAGAAAGTCCCAATGAAAATTGACAATAAGAGAAACATCTATCGCATCTGGATCAGCCGTCTGGTAATGACCATAGTTTTTGCCCTGCTTATCCTGGTACTTATTTTTATATCATGGTTTGACGACCTGGGCTCCGGGATTACCAAATACCATTTAATTATCCTGGTTTCTGGGATCTATGTGGTGGTCAACTGGGTCAATTTTTTGAAACACCCCTACTTTGTATCCTACAGCGACCAGGGAGAGATGCTGGTGGTCAGGTACTATCCGGTGAGTATGTTCACAAGCCGGAAGAACTCCATCGAGATTCCGAAAAAGCAGTTTGCGAAATTTGAGCTCAAGCTTTTCTTTTTTGGTAATCAGCAAAAACTGATCCTCGTTCAAAACTTCAGAGGCAAAGAAGCCAAATATCCCCCCATCAGCCTCTCAGCTCTGGATAAGGAGGATCGGGAAAAAATGCTTGAGTCGCTGGGGAAATATATCCACTCTTAACTCTGGTTTTAAAACACCGAAATTTCCATTTTTGGCCAGGAGTTAGTCCCGTCAAGGTACACATTATCAAACTCAGGCTGAATACTGCCGTCAATGTCTATGGCCCTTGAACGTATCGTAAATATCCCAGCATCCTAAGGTAAGATATAGCACCAATGGGTGGAATACCATCGATCCGGGTATCAAAATATTTTTCAGTAGGAGTAATAAAATCCGGAAAACTTAAGACCTGATCGCTCTGACCATATTGCTATACCACATGACAGTCCCTTTCTATATAATCCTCTGGATTGACAAATAGAGTGGATATGTGGCTACCTTCTTCGTCCTTGAAATCATATGATCTCCAAGGCCAAATTATACCAATCTAATGTCTGTTGATGAGAGAAGATCAAGTATATAGCACCATCTCCCTCTCTGCATCCCAACCCATTCCCTTCACATAAGTATTATAAAGTCCTGGTTGAGAGAATCCATCCCATACTACCTCATGCTTTCCGGGTTCAAGCCCTTCAGCTTCCATGCGCCAGACTATTTCACCATGACGGTTCAGAATATCCACATAAACATCACCCTTTTCCGGAACCGAAAGCTCCATCACAACTTCATCATTTGAATTCGTACCGAGTGCCCTAATGGAAGGAGGATCAGGCTGACTCACCTTTCCTGTGGTTTTCCATGAACCATAATCGAAAGGTTCATCACACATATGATATTTATTTTCGTCAAGTCCATAGGTATTTTTTCTCAGATAACTTGTCAGAAGAGGAGTCCTTTTAATTGAATCCAGATTCACTTTTTCTGCCTTACCATCTTTCCAGAGATAAACCGGTATATCCATTGGGTCAAGAACATCAGAAAGACCACGTTCAATGCCTATATGGAAAAGTCCGAAATTCCCCGGTTCATGACCGGCAAGCCAGTGTTCTATGATGTCAACCCTGAATGCATCCTTCCCGAAAATCACATTATTACTCATATAAGTCTTGCCTCTCCTGTCATGAGGTCCTCTTCCGAAACCATCTCCATCAAGACCATATATCCCTTCAACAATATTTATTCCTGTTGGAGTAATACTGTAAGAATCAAGCATTCGCTGAACCCATTGCTCCATAAATAAACCGCCGGTATAGGGTGGTATGTCCATCAGAGTATCCCATCGTGGAATGCCGGCTGCCATATGCTTTTTGTGAAGCTCATTGATGTTGTCTAAATAATCCGGCTGGAAAAACTGATGATAGCGTTTGTCATATGATTTAAAAACATTTAGATGGCCACCACAGAACTGGTGAAATTTTCTAGCTGTAATCCCTTGCAGGTTTTTAATCGCACCTGTAAGTCCCATCCGATGTGTTTTGAATTTTGCAATATTGATAAGGAAGGTATCGGGGGCATTCATTGGGGCCATAAATCCCACCTTTTTGAAAACAACTCCGTCAGCTTCCTTGAAAATCACGTCGTCAGGCTCCAAATCCCAGTAATCCTTTGAAGATAAATCCCTTAGATCGAAATTATTTCTTTCCGCCATTGCGGTGTACCCGTTGGCCTCCCAGGTTTGAGAGCAGGCGCATTCCCTTAAGGAATAATTCTGGGGGCCTGTATTCTTTACACCATTTAAAAATCCTTCAATATAGTTAAGGTCAGTAGTTATGCCCAGCTTCGATTCCGGATCAGATCCGGGTCTGCCGGTGCATGTCCAGTTAGGTTTACAGTTTACATGGGTCGAATTTAAGTATCCTTCCCCATTTTTAGTTTTTACAAACATCTCATTGGCAAGCTTATATGCAGAATCATATATGGGCTTAGCGTCGGTTTTCTCTTCTACAGATGTGAGATTAATAAAAACTGCTTCGGGATGTTCTTTAATAAAGGGGTGAAGGTCAAATCCATCTGTTCTTAATGGTGCACTATGTGCCATGGTAGTATATCCCGGTCCTACAAGTCCGGCAATTCCTGCTGCAGAGGATACTTTTATAAAGTCGCGTCTTTTCATCTTTCCCTTCATGTATGTTTAATCAACTATTCTGTAATCACTTATAGAGAGATCATAGGAATATCATAAGTAATATTATAAATGATCTACAGGTATATCTTATCATTGGATGGCACGGTAAATATACAAATCTTAAACAAAGTCAGGATTTATTTCACATCAACTATTCCTTGCAAACTGTACTAACGCTTAGCTTTTGTATATTTACGTATCCAAAATAATTCTATAATCAAGCTTATAAAATTACCATGAAAAACATCTTCAGATCCGGAAATCCCTTGACTGCTGCCATCATTATTGCTATTGGATTAATTTCATTGCCTGAAAATCTCGTACTTGGTCAGATATCAGTAAAGAATGTTAATTCTATAATTGTGGCTGATGATAATATAAAGTGGTTTAGTACTGATGTGGGAATTGTAAGTTTTGATGGGATTAACTGGGAACTGCATGTCGACAATAAGAGTTTACCAACGCAGAATCTGAAAGGTCTTACTTACGTTGCTAATCCTGAAGGACCAGAACTCTGGATTGCTTCACCCGATGGAGCCACTGTCACCACGCTGCCAATTGATGACCAGACAGATGCCATTACTTATAATCCTGAAAACGCCTCCCTGATTAGTCAAAATGTACTTGGTGTTGCGGCAGGAAAAGATACCATACGCTGGATTGGAACAGATAAGGGTATTTCGGCCCTGAGCGATGATAAATGGCTTACTCCGGATTATGACGGGTATTACACCGAACGGATGTTTGTGGAATACCCGATCACCTCCATGGCGACTAATCCTAAAGGAGATACGCTCTATGCAGGGATGGAGGGTGTAGGTGTTGCAAGAGTTTACCGTGATGAAGTAGATGGAATTTCAGGGGCGTCCGTTTATGCTCAATGGGGTCCTATAGATCTGCCTTCTGACTATATCCTGAGCATTTACATAGCAACTGATGGAACAAAATGGTTTGGCACGGAAGAGGGAATTGCCAGGCATACTGGTAATAACACACTTGATAACTGGACTGTTTACACTACTGATGATGGCCTTGTCGATAACTTTGTTCAGGCAATTTCTGGCGATGAGAAAGGTGACATTTGGTTCGGGACTAAAGCTGGAATATCTGTTTTTACCGACTCGTCATGGATCTCCTACACCACAGACGACGGACTGGCCAGTAACAATATTCTCTCCATAGCCACTGACAAAAATGGAATAGTCTGGATTGGAACGGATGCTGGAATTAGCTCTTATGAAAACGAGGAATTTATCTCTTACTAAAGAGAATTAAAGATTACGATATACAGGGCTGCTATCACATTAACCCTGTAAAAGATGCCGGATTCCTTCAATCCTGAACTTCAATATCAGATTGCGCTGACCATGGCCCCGGCCATTGGGCCTATAAGCGCGCGGAAACTAATATCTAAAGCTGGTTCGGCCAGGGAGGTATTCCGCCTGAAAAGGGCCTCTCTTGAAAAAATACCCAGCATAGGTCCCCGAATGTCTCATTCAATCCAATCATCGGCGCTGCTGGAACAGGCTGCTAAGGAGATAGAATTTTTGGAACGTCATCAGATTTCGACCCTCTACTTTGAGGATGCAGAGTATCCGGCAAGGCTAAAGGAATGTGAGGATGCCCCCATCCTTCTCTATTCCAGGGGAAGTGAAGGG
>RCNC010000803.1_pt1 | contig 20489 bp, 15 predicted proteins | sample 2041301 | NCBI WGS metagenome assembly RCNC01 (sample SAMN09708231, study PRJNA481090) | Marine sediment metagenome, whole genome shotgun sequencing project. | biome: marine sediment; feature: ocean; material: sediment; isolation source: Sewage treatment plant 13A marine sediment (STP13A) ...
CTTCTACTCCTATTGGAGATAATAAAACAAGAAAAGGAAGACAGCAAAACAGAAGAGTTGAAATCTTCTCTGAGTACGCTGAAAGATAATCTAACTTGTTTTTAAAAAATAAAACCATCCGTCAACTGACGGATGGTTTTTTTTATGCAATAATGTTTACATTTGGTCCATGCAGTCTTTTCTTTCAAAAGTAGCCTCCGAAGTGTTACAAGGTGATACTCCTTTGTCAACACTGACCTTTGTACTGCCAAACAAAAGGTCAGGCTTATTTTTGCGTGAAATTCTAAAAGATCAACTGAAACATACCACCTTCCTTCCCAGAATACTTAGTATCGAAGAATTTGTTAAAGAAATCACAGGTTTTGAAATTCTCGACACCGTAAGTCTGATTTTTGAATTTTACAGTGTCTATAAAGCACAATCTCCAGAGGCCGAAACAGATAAATTTGAAAATTTTTCCAAATGGGCAACAATCCTACTTCAGGATTTTAACGATTTAGACAGTAACCTCTTTGATACGGTTTCAATTTTAGCTTATCTCAGTGATACAAAACGAATAGAACAATGGGAACCTGCTACCCAAGCCGGAAGCCCTCTGCTAAAAAACTACCTCTCCTTTTTCGACAAGATCATCATGTATCACAAGGCCTTTAAAAATCATTTGATTGATAAAAAAATGGGCTATCAAGGGCTTGTATACAGAATTGCATCTGAGTCTATGGCTTCCTTCAGAGAAAAACACAAGAATGAAAAATTTGTTTTTGCCGCATTCAATGCATTAAGCAAAGCGGAGGAAACTATCTTTCAGGAACTATTGATAAACGATCTGGCTGAAGTATACTGGGATCATGACGAATTTTATACTAAGTCAAACAATCAATCTGAACAGTTTTTTAAAAAATACGAACGATCCTGGCCCTATTATACATCAAATGAATTTTTGTGGAAAGAAGACAATATTAACAAGCCGAAAACCATTCATTTTCATGGATTGCCAAAAAATATTAGTCAAATCAAACATGTTGGTTCTCTGTTAAAGACCCTCAATGAAGCTCAGGGAATTGAGGATACAGCTGTGATACTTGGTAATGAGAAATTGCTGCCCTCTTTGTTGAATTCCTTACCCAAAGAAATTACCAAAGCGAATATTACTATGGGTTATGAATTGCAGAATGTCTCAATAAGCACCTTTTTTCAGGCGCTTTTTAAATTGCATTTGAATAGATCTAAATGGAAAAAAGAAAATTCGTTTTACCACAAGGACCTATCTGCCCTTCTGAATGATCCTTTTTTACAAAGTCATTGGATTCACCATGCTGAAATTAAAAATGGCTTGAGAGAGATTCTGTATACTGACAAAACAATCTTTATTTCTGAAGAACAGTTAATGACCCTTGTTCATGGCTTTGATAAAGTCTCTGCTCTGTTCAAATTGATATTTATAGGATGGAAAAGCAGTATCGATGTAATCATTGATAAGTTTATTGATATCATAGAGCAATTGAGAAAATCGAAAGAGCTCAATAATCTTAATCAGGAATATCTCTTCAGATACTTCAACATCTTTGTACAGCTTTCTAACCTTAACAAAAATTTCGGATATATTGATGATCTTGAAACTTTGTACCAAATCTTTCAACAAATACTTAAAACCGAAAAATTATCGTTTCAGGGAGAACCTCTTGAAGGTTTGCAGATCATGGGGCTTCTTGAATCAAGAGGGCTTGATTTCGAAAACCTTATTATCACATCAGTAAATGAAGGCTTTTTGCCTGCCTCTGGTTCTAATAATTCATTTATCCCTCTCGATATCAAATTGGAAAAGAAAATTCCAACTTTTTTTGAAAAGGATGCTATCTTTTCATACCATTTTTTCAGATTGATGCACAGAGCAAAAAACATTTATCTGATCTACAATAACATTACGGATGACTTTGGTTCGGGCGAACCCAGTCGCTTTATCAGACAACTTGATGCTGCCAAGGCTCTCGGGCAACTAGATCAGGTAATTTTTAAGAAGAAGATCATCAGCCCAAAATTACATGTTTCGGCACCTGCTCTGCATAGCATAGATAAAACAGATGGGATAATACTCAAGTTAAATGAAATTGCCCAAAAAGGATATTCCCCTACGGCCTTCATTAATTATATTAGAAATCCTCTGGACTTTTATAAAAGAAGTATCCTAGGTTTGAAAGAATTCAGAGAAGTGGAAGAAACTATTGCGGCTCACACTTTTGGAACAATTGTGCACGATACTCTGGAACAACTTTATTTTCCTTATCTAAACAAATTTCTTGAACGCAACAATGTGAGACTTATGATGAGCCATCTGGAAGATGAAGTAGAGCGTCAATTCAAAAAGAGCTATTCTTCAATTTCCATTGCCTCAGGAAAGAATTATTTGGCCTTCGAGATTGCCAAACAATTCATTTTGAATTTTCTTAATTACGAATTAAACGAACTCGAAAAGGGAAAAAAGATTAAAATACTTGGACTTGAGGTCCCCATGGATATGCAACACTCGGTTAACGGTCTGGATTTTCAAATAAAGCTGAGAGGAAAGATCGACAGAATTGACGAAGTTAATGGTGTTTCAAGGATTATGGATTATAAAACAGGTAAGGTAGCTTCTGCTCAGCTAAAAATAAATGACTGGAGTTTGATAAGTACTGACGAAAAGTTCTCGAAGAGTTTTCAGGTGTTGACTTATGCATATATGTATCTCAATACATTTAAACTCTCATTAAACGAACTTTCCCTGGAAACTGGTATAATATCATTTAAAAACCTTAAAGAAGGATTTATGTCCTTTAATGGAGGAATGTTAACTGAAGAAATAATCGCATCCTTTATAATTGAACTGGATAAACTCATCTTAGAAATTTTTGACAAAGACAGGCCCTTCCTTGAAAAAGAGCTGCCTGTTTTCAACTATTAAAAAACATTTTAAAATCGCCTATGCAACGAATCAAAAACATAGAAATTAAAGGTAAACACAACAGACCAATTCTAACTGACCTGTTTTACTTGGAAAACGGATCCCCAAAAGATGTTGTTATCTTTTGTCACGGATATAAAGGATATAAAGACTGGGGAGCGTGGAATTTGGTAGCAGAAACATTTGCCAAAGAAAACTTTTTTTTCCTTAAAATTAATTTCTCACATAATGGTGGCACTAGTCAGCAACCGATAGATTTTCCCGATTTGGAAGCTTTTGGCCAAAATAACTTTATCAAGGAACTGGATGACCTTGATAGTGTATTGTCGTGGGTTCACTCTGCAAATGACTACAAAAATGAACTTAATGTTTCCAAAATAACGGTCATTGGCCATTCCAGAGGAGGTGGTATCGTAGTATTAAAGGCAGCTTCAGACAATAGAATAACAAAAGTTGTCTCATGGTCGGGTGTTTCAGATTTTGGTAGTAGGTTCCCCAAAGGGGAGGCCCTGGATTTATGGAAAAAAAATGGGGTTGCTTATATTACTAATTCACGAACTAACCAGCAAATGCCTCACTATTTCCAATTTTATACCACTTTCAAAGAAAACGAACAATCCCTTACTATCAGCAGTGCAGTCAAAAATTTAAGCACTCCATACCTGATAGTTCACGGCAATATGGATGAGACCGTAGCGCTGGATGAGGCGAAAAAGCTACATACCTGGCATGCAGAAAGTCAACTCGAGATTATCGATGGAGCCAATCATACGTTTGGAAGTTCACAGCCATGGAATAAAACATCTTTACCTGCCCATTTACAAGTTGTGTGTAAACAATCTCTGAGATTCATAAAATCCTAACTGTATAATTTTGTGCGATTTTTATTATTCTTATAAAATTTCTTCATTTCAATGTTAACCTTTGATATCTCTTTGTCATCAATCGATATAAAGAAATTAATAGCTAATAATATAAACGACAGAGTATTTTGGATGTATTGTTTCTCTTTTTAAAAGAGAACTATCAAGAAAGGGCCTTTAAAAAAAGGCCTTTTTTGTTTAGAATAACCACCACTTTTCGTTAATTTATAGAACGTACCCCACCCCAAAAATAAGTTCATTATGAAAATTTTTAAATACATATCATTTGCCATATTGATCAGTTTTTTAACCTTAGTAAATCGTTAGGGGTAAACACTTTTGATGACATCCCTAAAGAAGCTCAAGGCTTTATGATGGAAATGAACTTCGAAAATTTTTCGAATAATGAAAAAGGGAACATGCTAGTAATTGATATTGAAAACAAAGACAAAACAATTCTTATGGACGATTATCAACTTATGAGCCTTGGTCAATTCATGCAAAAATAATTTTTTTTCAAAAAGTAACTGTTGACATCAAAGCTAAACATCTGATCTGTTTCATGGTACCCTACATGATTACCAAAAGAAAAGAGCTGTTAAAAATACTTCTTAACCACTGTGTTAAAAACTTTCGAGTCAATGTGAATAACTAAGATTTTATTTTCAAACAAATAGTCGAATCTTTGCCTCGTATTTTCCCCATATATTTATTCATTTTTCAATAAACAATACACCAATTATGTCAAATATTGAACCTATTTTACGTCCAAACAAAGACCGTTTTGTTATTTTCCCAATACAACATAAAGATATTTGGGACTGGTATAAAAAACAAGAGGCTTCATTTTGGACCGCCGAAGAAATAGATCTGGAACAAGATGTAATTGACTGGGATAACAAATTGACTGATGATGAAAAATATTTCATCAAACATATCCTGGCATTTTTTGCTGCATCAGATGGAATTGTAAATGAAAACCTGGCAGAAAACTTTGTAAGCGAAGTACAATATACCGAAGCTAAATTTTTCTATGGGTTTCAATTGATGATGGAAAATATCCATTCTGAAGTGTATTCACTTTTGATCGATACTTATATTAAAAATGAAAATGAAAAAAATGAACTTTTCAAGGCCATAGACATATTTCCAGCAATCAAGAAAAAAGCCGATTGGGCGCTTAAATGGATAGATAGCGATAGTTTTGCCGAACGTTTAATCGCGTTTTCAGCTGTTGAAGGAATTTTCTTTTCTGGTAGTTTTTGTTCTATCTTTTGGATGAAAAAAAGAGGATTACTGCCTGGATTGACCTTTTCTAATGAATTAATTAACAGAGACGAAGGACTCCATTCTGATTTTGCTGTTTATTTGCATCAAAACCACATGATAAATAAGGTGCCTAAAACAAGAATTACCGAAATTCTTGTTGATGCACTGAATATTGAGAGAGAATTCATCACAGAATCTCTTCCTGTAAGTTTAATTGGTATGAATTCAAAACTAATGACGCAGTACCTTGAGTTTGTAACTGACCGGTTATTGCTTGAATATGGCTGTGAAAAAGTATACAATGCTACCAATCCTTTTGATTTTATGGAAATGATCTCTTTGGAGGGGAAAACCAATTTTTTCGAAAAAAGAGTGTCAGAATACCAAAAGGCAGGTGTCAAATCAGGGGGTACGGGAAGTATTTCTTTCGATGCTGATTTTTAAAATTTTAGCTCCAATTTACTGATAATCAATTTAATGAATAATTATTAACGTTAAATTGTTAACAATATCTAAAAGATTTTTATAAAACGACTTTAGTTTTACTCTATTTTAGAACAGATAAAAAGTCTATTCAATTCCATTATAATATCGCGTTCTGATATTATAATTTTTAACGAGTAATGTGGACTCATGACAAGGGCATGAGAATAACTAACCTTAATAAACATAATAAATAAATGTATGTAGTAAAAAGAGACGGCAAAAGAGAACCGGTAATGTTCGACAAAATTACCGCAAGAGTTAGAAAATTGTGCTATGGATTAAATGATTTGGTTGATCCCATCAAGATTTCGATGAGAGTGATAGAAGGAATATATGATGGAGTAACCACTTCGGAATTGGATAACCTTGCAGCAGAGATCGCTGCCACTTTAACAACTACACACCCTGATTTTGCAAAAGTAGCAGCCAGAATAGCTGTTTCCAACTTACATAAAAGCACTAAAAAGTCTTTTAGTGAAACAATGAAGGATCTTCATGACTATGTAAACCCCAGAACGGGTAAAAAGGCTTCGATGATCGCTGAAGATGTGTATAAGATCATTGAAGATAATGCAGACAAGCTGGATTCGACTATTATTTATAACCGTGATTTTGGTTATGACTTCTTCGGTTTTAAAACCCTTGAAAGGTCGTATCTTCTCAAGATTAACGGTCATATAGTAGAAAGACCGCAGCATATGTTAATGAGGGTTTCTGTAGGTATTCATAAAGATGATCTCGATGCTGCTGTGGAAACATATGAACTGATGAGCAAGCGTTATTTCACACATGCTACTCCTACTTTATTCAATGCAGGTACTCCAAAACCACAGATGTCTTCATGTTTTCTATTACAAATGCAGGATGACAGTATCGAAGGAATCTATGACACCCTAAGACAAACGGCTAAGATTTCTCAATCTGCTGGTGGTATTGGGCTTTCTATACATAATGTAAGAGCTACAGGATCTTATATCAGAGGTACTAATGGTACTTCTAACGGTATTGTTCCCATGCTTAGAGTTTACAACGATACAGCAAGATATGTTGATCAGGGAGGGGGAAAACGTAAAGGATCATTTGCTATTTATTTAGAACCCTGGCATGCTGATGTTTTTCAATTTCTTGACCTGAAAAAAAATCACGGTAAGGAAGAAATGAGAGCAAGAGATTTGTTTTTTGCCATGTGGATTCCCGATTTGTTTATGAAACGGGTTGAAGAGAATGGAGAATGGACCCTGATGTGTCCTAATGAATGTCCACATCTTTTTGACACCTATGGAGATGAGTTTGAAAAACTATATACCAGTTACGAAAAAGTAGGAAAAGGAAGAAAGACTATTAAGGCCAGAGAGTTGTGGGAAAAGATTCTTGAAGCTCAGATCGAAACTGGAAACCCTTATATGCTGTATAAAGATGCCGTTAACAGAAAATCAAACCATAAAAATCTAGGTACTATTCGTTCTTCCAACTTATGTACTGAAATCATGGAATATACAGCTCCGGATGAAGTGGCTGTATGTAATCTGGCGTCAATCGCCATTCCAATGTTCATCTCAGAAAGTGTAGACGGTAAAAAATTCTTTGATCACAAAAAACTATATAAGGTGACCAAAAAGATCACCAGAAATCTCGATACGGTGATTGATGAAAATTTCTATCCTGTTCCGGAAGCCGAAAACTCAAACATGAGGCACAGACCTGTAGGCATTGGAATTCAAGGCCTTGCTGATGCGTTTATTATGTTGCGATTACCATTTACAAGTGAGGAAGCTAAAAAATTGAATCAGGAGATCTTTGAGACGATCTATTTTGCTGCTCTAACCGCTTCTATGGAACTTGCTAAAGAAAAAGAGCCTTATTCATCATATAAGGGATCTCCGATCTCTCAGGGTGAATTCCAATTTAATATGTGGAATATAGGCGAGGATGAACTAAGTGGAAGATGGGAATGGAAAAAACTGAGAGAAAGTATCATGGACCATGGCGTAAGAAATTCCTTATTGGTTGCCCCTATGCCTACAGCTTCTACCTCTCAAATTTTAGGAAATAACGAGGCCTTTGAGCCCTATACCTCAAATATTTATACAAGAAGAGTGTTATCTGGTGAATTTATTGTGGTAAATAAACACCTTTTGGAAGATCTTGTGAATCTCGGATTGTGGAACAATGACATGAAAGAAGACATCATGCGTGCTAGCGGATCAATTCAGCATATTGATTCTATTCCACAGGAATTAAAAGAGTTGTACAAAACTGTTTGGGAATTGAGTATGAAAGACATTATCGATATGGCCAGACACAGAGGTTATTTTATCGATCAGTCACAATCGCTGAATTTATTCATGCAGGATGCTGATTATTCCAAACTGACTTCAATGCATTTTTATGCTTGGAAATCTGGTCTAAAAACAGGTATGTATTATCTAAGAACTAAATCTGCAGTGAATGCAATCCAATTTACGGTTTCTAAAAAGGCAGAAGCCCTTCCTGCTGGGGCAGTTGAAGAACAGCCGTTAACAGGTGAAGAGCTTAAGGAAATGATCATCAAATCAAAAGAAAATCCAGATGATTGCCTTATGTGCGGATCTTAACCTGATTCACATATTTTAAAATAAAAAGAGGAATCTATACAGATTCCTCTTTTTTGCTTTCTACCATTAGAAAACTATGACTCCAAAATGTTCTTATATTGATTTAATTCTCTTAGTATAACTATTCGCCATCTGCTGCAGATACGAGGTCATAGCCTGGTTTTAATGCTCTAAGTACCACCGGATTCAACGTGACCATATTATTAGTTACTACAACATCCTCAATCTCTACAGGGTTATAGCCGATAAAATCAACTATAAATGTATAGTTTCCCTCTAAAAGACGGAATTCAAAAGCACCATCCATGGAGGTTTCTGCATTGATATCCAATCCCTTAACTTTCACACTGGCAAAGGCCAAAGGCTCTTCCCCATAAGCTCCGTCAAGCACAGTACCCTTTACATTAATATCCTGTGCAAAACCTATGCTGGATATCAGTAAAACAAATAGTAATGTCAATTTCCTCATTTCAACAATTAAAACACAAAGGAAAATCATTTCGATAAATTCAAGGTTAATCAATTGTTAAGGAATTATAACGAATTGGTTAATTAATTCAATTTCAAGGTTGTGAAATACTTAGGTAATTAGTAAGTTTATCTTGAATTATCACAATTATGATTAAAAGATGGATTTTCCTGATCGTCCTTGTAGTCCTCGGGCTTGTCTTGTTCTTTAATCCTAACTTCAAAACTATCGCGGCAGGTGTATCTATCCTGTTATTCGGAATGATTACTTTGGAAGAAGGATTTAAGGTCTTTACAAAAGGTCCGCTTAAGATCATTCTAAGAAAAGCTACTGACAAACTTTATAAAAGTATTTCCCTGGGGGCCCTGGTAACAGCATTTATACAATCCAGCTCCCTGGTGTCTGTGATCACTATATCATTTATTAGCGCGGGTTTAATCACCTTGGCGGGAGGTATTGGCTTAATCTTCGGGGCAAATATTGGGACCACTGCCACCGCTTGGCTCGTTGCCGGTTTTGGCCTTAAGATTAAGATTTCAATTCTTGCCATGCCCATGCTGATCTTTGGAATCATATTCTCCTTTCAAAAGAGCAGTTCGCTCAAGGGAATGGGAAACATCCTTTCCGGACTTGGCTTCTTTTTTCTGGGAATATATTTTATGAAGGAAGGTTTTGATGTTTTTAGTGAATATTTCGACCTTACCGTTTATGCTATTCCCGGTTTTTGGGGGGTTGTAATCTATACAGGAATTGGAATCTTTATCACAACCATCCTTCAATCAAGTAGTGCCTCTTTGGCCCTGGTTCTTACGGCTTTGTCTGCTGGTCAGATAGAATATGAAAATGCGCTCGCACTTGCCATTGGGACCAATATTGGAACGACCATTACAGCTTTGATTGGATCAGTAGGATCAAATATTGCAGGAAAGAGACTGGCATTGGCTCATTTGATCTTTAATCTGATTACAGGAATAGTGGCCCTTTCCTTAATTAACCCATTAGCCAGATTGGTCGACAAATTGGCTGAAGTTATTGGTATAAGCCCCGATGATTACACGTTGAAACTGGCACTATTCCATACTATATTCAACATTTTAGGTGTCATTATTATGATCCCTCTTATTAAGAAACTCGAAATATTACTCCTTCGTCTTGTTAAAGATCATAGAATTAAAGACATAGATGAACCAAAATTTCTTAATAGAGCTGCCCTTGAATTTCCCCAAACCGCAATTTCTTCACTTGAAAATGAAACAAAATATCTGTTCGAGAATGCCATCTATGAAATTGTTACTCACTCTTTAAATATCCACAGAAGCGATATCTTATCGGATATGAAACCAAAAGCACTTGTGAAAAAATCACAGACCGAGATAGATATCGACATAAGAGATATTTATGCACATAAAGTTAAGGCCATTTACGGTAAAATTCTGAGATATGCCACCATAGCACAATCTGAGCTCGAACTGAGTAAAGAACAACATCAAAGAATCTCGGAGATAAAAATTGCCAATCGAAAAATGGTGGAGGTTATTAGGGATGTTAAGGAACTTAGAAGGAACATCTCGATATATACTTATTCAGACAACAAATACATTAAAAAAGAATACAATAGTTTTCGCAGGATGATTGTTAAGGTGTTCCGGGCAATTTATCTTTTCAAACTTGATGACAATAAAGATGACCACTACGCTAAGCTCATAAACATGAGAAATAAAGCCAAGATAGAATCAAAATTGGGAAATAAGCACATCAACAAACTTATCAGAGAACACCGAATCACGAGTAACATGGCCTCTTCTTTGGTAAATGATCATGATAATGTTAATGATATGATCAAAAAACTTATTGAAGTAGGCGAATTACTATATAGTGAAAAAGACAGTATCCTGGAGCCATCCTAACAATTTCTACAACTAAATCAGATAAAAATAAATCTGGTGCTTGTTTATTTGCACTATCAAGGCTTTTGAATCCTATTATCATGTTCTTGGTAATAGAGGTTTAGGATATTGATACAAGCCAAAATTAAATCTTTGGTCTCCAATAGAATAACAAAGTAAAGTGTGGTGTTCTTAGGACTTGTAGAATCGCTTTCTCTTGTTCTTTCCACCTGCTTTTGAATAGATTCTTTTACCTCCTCTAAAAGTAATTTTTTTGAATCGATAATATCAGGCACAATTCTATCAAACGTCCGGGAATCAAAAACTTCCCTAATTTTGGCAAATAAGTTCAGTAATTTATCATTGATATCTAAAAGTTCTTCTGTTTGCTTATTCTTTAACTCTTTGTGATGATTGTTTACGTGTTTATGACTCACCTTGGCAATCAAGCCGGACGATTGGGCCATGTCTTGCAAGCTACCTATAACATCAATATAAAACTTACTTGCTCCGAGATAGGAGTCGTCAAGCTCTTTAATAAAGTAGAAAATATCATTTTGAAGATCTTCCGCTTCCGACTCCAGTTTCACAACCGTTTCTCTTGCTTTGGTTAGCTTTTTAATATCCTGATTGATCAAACCTTTGATGGAAGTTGAATAGATCTTTCCAACACGTTTCAAAGCCTTTGATATGTTATCTGCACTTTCTTCAATAACACCGTGAATTGAACCGCTTTCTGCCCTATTCAAGCTGTCCTCAGCCTTAACCTCTCTGGACTTTTTTGTGTGTTTTATATAGTTTCTAGACAATAATAGAACCGCCAGTAATAATAAAACCGCTATCATGGATGCCCCACCTAAGTGGATCAGATAAGCAACGGTTCCCGAGGCTACGAAGGCTACAATGGCAGTAAAGAACCAACCCCCAATCACATTCAAAACTCCTGCGACTCTATATACTGCACTTTCACTTCCCCAGGCCCTGTCGGCCAGTGAAGAACCCATAGCGACCATAAAGGTTACATACGTCGTGGAAAGAGGCAATTTCATCGAGGTTGCAATTGAAATAAGTACACTTGCCACCATAAGATTCACCGCGGCCCTCACCATGTCAAAGGCAGGAAGTTCATGTTTCTTGTCTTTCGATAGTTTGATGACAGGTTTTTGAAATTGATGCTCTATTTTTCTCTGCAATCCATCTGGTAAAACAGTAGACATATATTCTGAAACCATCATTGTGAATTTCACAAGGTTTCGTGATAAAAAATGAGGCTCAAATTTTTCCTTAGTATTCTCCTGACTTGACAGATCAATAGAGGTTTTTACAACATTTTTTGCTTTACTGGAAAACCATAAGGTGAGTACCATGATCAATCCTGCAGCCACAAGAAACAAGGTTGGTGTTGGTACTTTTTTACTTAACACATCCATACTGAATTCGGTTGCGGGAATTCCCGAAGACACCCAGGCTTCATAAGATTGCCATGCTGCTATTGGAACTCCTATAAAGTTTACCAAATCATTACCGGCAAATGCAAGAGCTAATGCAAAGGTTCCGATGATGATGATAACCTTGTAAATATTTAGTTTAAAAGTAACGACAGCTATGTATGAAAGTATACTCCAAATCACGAAACTTAGGCTAATGATCAATAAGGTCTTCCCCTCTATCATTGGCTTAATATTCACGTAGTAATCAGTTCCTTTCAACCCTTTTATAAAAATAAAATAGGTGATCGCGGCAAGAGCAAAGCCTCCAAAAATCGCACCTACCCATTTTGCCTTTTTTTCAAAATCAAATGAAAGTAAAAGCCTGGAAATATATTGAACAAAAGCCCCAACAGAGAAAGCTACTACAACCGACAGTAAAATACCCACTATAATTTCTGTTGCCTTTTCGGTATTGATATATTTTACAACATCAGAAAAAGAACCGTTATCGGCCCCGATTTTGATCATTGCCATGGCAACGGCAGCGCCTAATAATTCAAATACAATAGACACTGTTGTGGAAGTTGGCATTCCAAGTGTATTGAAAAAATCCAACAACAAAATATCTGTGATCATCACTGCGAGGAAAATGATCATGATCTCGTTAAAATAAAACTCTCCGGGTACAAATATTCCTTTTCTTGCTACCTCCATCATTCCACTGGAAAAAATTGCTCCAAATGTTATCCCCAGACTTGCCACAATCATTATGGTTCGAAAAGAAACTGCTTTTGATCCCAGGGCTGAATTTAAAAAGTTGACAGCGTCGTTACTCACCCCAACCACTAAATCTGCAACGGCCAAAACGATCAAAGCCATGATCATTAAAAAGTAAATGTTTTCCATTTTCTAAGGTCTAATTAGACAATAAATATAAAACAGAAATCATAATAATCAACAATAAATAAAAATATTGTTGAACAAGTATATTTATCCAAACTCTCAATCAGGTATAAAACCACTTTTTTAAAGTGCTAACTTTCCTCAAAATATGCAAAATAATGTATCTTTCCACACTTAAATATTAGACATGGATTGGGAAAAATTACTCTCTTTAAAAAGATATGGAGATCAGGCCACTAGAAGAAGAATCGATCAGGATGAAGCCAGACTGGGTTTTGAAGTTGATTTTGACAGGATTATTTTTTCCGATTCTTTTAGAAGCTTGCAAGATAAAACACAAGTAGTTCCTTTATCGAAAACAGATTTTGTTCATACCAGACTCACGCATAGCCTGGAGGTATCTGTGGTAGCAAGGTCTTTGGGCCGTATCGTAGGTAAATATGTGATTGAAAAATATCCTGAATTGGAGCAAAAAGGTTTTCGGTCAAACGATTTTGGAGCCATTGCGGCGGCGGCGGCATTATCTCACGATATTGGAAATCCTCCTTTTGGCCATAGTGGGGAAAAGTCAATCGGAGAATTTTTTTTATCTGGTAAAGGTCAACAATTTAAGAACCAACTGAGTCCAAAACAATGGCAAGACCTTATAGATTTTGAAGGGAACGCAAACGGTTTTAAGATCCTGTCTGAATCTGTAAATAACATTGAGGGTGGATTAAGGCTGTCTTACGCAACTTTAGGAGCCTTTATTAAATATCCAAAAGAGTCCTTGCCGAAAAAACCAAGCTTGCATATTGCAGACAAGAAATACGGAATATTCCAGTCGGAACTAGATTTCTTTAAGGAACTTGTCCATGAATTAGGACTCAACAAAAGGGGTAAAGAGACTGATGTTTCCTTTTCGAGGCATCCACTCGCTTATATTGTAGAAGCTGCTGATGATATTTGCTATACCATCATAGATTTTGAGGATGGAATCAATCTCGGATTGATCTCTGAAGATTATGCTTTAGAATATCTGATCAATCTGGTCAGAGAAACAATCAATACTAAAAAATACAATTCCCTACAAAATACTCAGGATCGTATTAGTTATCTCAGAGCTCTCGCCATAGGGAATCTCATTCAGGAAGCTGCGAGGATATTCATTGAAAATGAAGAGAGTATCCTTAAAGGGGAATTCAACCATTCCTTGCTAGAAAAATGTAAATATGAGGCACAGATCAATGATATTATTAAACTGAGTGTTGATAAAATCTATCAAAGTAAAGAGGTTATTGAAAAAGAAATTGCAGGCTATCAGGTAATTGCAGATTTGCTGGATGTTTTCCTGTCAGCGGTAAACAATAAGCATGCTGACAAGCTCTCTAATTATAATAAACTGATTTTAATGTTGTTGCCTGACAGGTATAAACAAACCTCTGATGATCTTTATAAAAGAATCCTAAGCGTTTGTAATCTGGTCGCAAATTTCTCAGACAGTTCGGCCATTTTACTTCACAAAAAGATCAAAGGAATTGATTTGGTTTAAAAAACAATTTAGAAATTATAGATAATTCCAATACCCAACTGTTGCTTTAACTGCACTCTGGCTCCTAAGGTTTCAACGTCGCCATCTTCATTTGTCTCTTTGATTTTTATATCATTATCGTAAATCAGATGACTCCTGAAACTGGCTTGAAACAGTTTATTGATCTTAAACTGAAAACTCAATACCCAATCAACGTCGACGTTTCCAAATTCGTTTATATAATCGGTGTACAGGCCAAGATTGTTGACCATCGCCACATTTGGGAAAATCTCCTTCTCCCAGTTGGTTCTTATGAGAATCCCTAATTCGTGCCTTGAACTCTCACCAGGTTCAACACCAAAAGCTCCCTCGTTCGATAATTTATCATCAAACACATAGGTGGTTTTCAAGGTAAGGGGCGACATATAAATAGAAAAAAGTTCTTCCTTTAAATTAAACTGGCTCCCGATTCCCAAAAGCAAATAAGCCGGAGCAAAGAATTTCGAAATTGGATCTTCGTCGTCAGGTTCACTATATCCGTCTGTAAATTGAGTCCTGAAATTGACTTGAGCAGTGAAATACCAGTTTGAAAGTGTGTCTTTTCGGTAACCAAAGGTAGATGTGAATCGCATCTCATCATCCGTTTTGATCAAACCAGTATTTTGCTGATTATTCAGACCATATCTTGCAGAGACTTCATTTTTCCATAAGGTGTAAATTTTTTCATAAATCCTTACAAATTCTACCTTAAACAATCCTGAAACCGAATTTTGTCCTCCCGAATTCCAATTGACAAAAGACACTTGATTCAAATCAAATCCAATACTGTTCTTGTGATCCCACCAGACAGGATCTTTTGCTTTTTTAGTTCTTTTAATATTTACAAGCTCAATCGCATTTGAAAACCCTATAGTATCAATACCATGGGTTTTTATTTTTGAAAAAAAATCACTTTTCTTGGGCAAGGGTATATAGGAGGTATCAGAAGTGCTTTCATCAATTACCATTCTGTACTTTGGTATAATGAGTATATCTCTGCCGTAAACATTGTTTTTTGTCGAATCTATTTGGATACTATAATAAGGTCTCAAGAGAGAATCTAAAAGTGCTCTTTCAATATAGAGCATCTTTGGTTCAATTAATGAATCAGACCTAAGACTGTCAAGTAATCTGTCATTTTCGGGATAATCTTTTGGCGCCATTAAAGTGCTGTCAACACTTTGAGCGATCAACATAGAATCAATGCTTGTTTTCACCTGCACAGAATCTTTAATCTGGGCATTGACTGCCGAGATAAACAAAAGAAAAAAAAGTAGTTTGATTAGTCTAATCATTCCTTCAAATCAAAACGCGAATTTAACCATTTTTACTATTCCTAATTCGATCGATCACCCTTTCAATACTCTTTTGATCCAAGCCAACCGCCTCATACAATTGTTGCATACTTCCGTGTTCTATAAATTGGTCGGGAAGGCCCAAACACTCTATTCGCACCTGTTCAGCACATTTTCTGTTTTTATAAGCCAAAACAGCTTGTCCAAAACCTCCCTTTAGTACTCCTTCTTCAATGGTGATGATCATTTTATAGGTCTCAAAGATCTCGTCCAGCAAATTCTCGTCAAGAGGTTTTACGAAACGCATGTCGTAATGCGCCAAAGTGTTATATTCTTGTTTCTTACAGATTTTTTTAACGGTTTCCCCAAGGGGACCAACCGATAAAATGGCCAAATCCTTTCCATTTTTGATTAACCGTCCTTTACCTGTTTCAATTTTACTAAATGGTTTTCTCCAATTTAAATGACTGCCTCTCCCCCGAGGATATCTTATAGCAACAGGGCCCTTTAAATCAAATTGTACAGTAAAGAGGATATCTCTTAACTCCATTTCATTCATTGGGCAAAAAATAACCATATTCGGTATGCAACTTAGATAGGCAAGGTCAAATACTCCGTGATGTGTTGGTCCGTCTTCGCCTACCAATCCAGCCCTGTCTATGCAGAAAACGACAGGCAAGTTCTGTAAGGCAACATCATGTATGATTTGGTCGTAGGCTCTTTGAAGAAAAGTTGAATATATGGCACAAAATGGCAGCATTCCCTGAGTGGCAAGCCCGGCTGCAAGAGTAACAGTATGTTGCTCAGCAATACCAACGTCAAAAGCTCTTTCAGGAAACTTTTCTATCATATATTTTAAGGATGAACCTGTAGGCATGGCGGGTGTTATCCCTACAATTCTCTTATTACTCTCGGCCAGTTCCACTAGCGTTAAACCAAATACATCCTGAAATTTAGGTGCTAATTCCAGCTCATTCTGATCAATTAGTTCTCCTGAAAACTTATTAAAAGGACCAGGGGCATGATACGTGATCTGATCGTCTTCGGCCTTGCTCAATCCCTTTCCTTTCTTTGTTATCACATGCAATAACTTTGGACCCTTTATAGTTTTAAGCCTTTTTAATTCATCAATAAGGCTATTTAAATTATGGCCGTCAACAGGACCAGAATAAGAGATATCAAGTGCCTCAAATACATTCTTCTGATGGGTATCCCGACCTAGTTTAACTGAAGCTAGATAATTTTTTAAAGCCCCTACATTCGGATCAATCCCCATTTCATTGTCATTTAAAATGATCAACAAATTGGATTTCGCAACCCCGACGTGATTCAATCCTTCAAATGCCATGCCACTGGCAATACTGGCGTCCCCTATGACCGCAATATGATGTCTGTCGTGGTCTCCTTTTAATTTCGATGCAATTGACATTCCTAACACGGCAGATATAGAAGTTGAAGAATGACCCGTTCCGAAAGGATCGTAAGGGCTTTCCCCAATTTTTGGAAAACCTGAAATTCCTCCAAATTCTCTGTTTGTATGAAATAAATTTCTCCTTCCCGTCAAAATTTTATGAGGATATGCCTGATGTCCGACATCCCAAACCAAAAGATCGTTTGGGGTATCAAAAATATAATGAAGAGCAATGGTTAATTCAACAACACCCAAACTTGCTCCTAGATGGCCTTTTTTAACAGATACCACATCAATGATAAAATCTCTAAGTTCTTGAGCCAACGGAATTAGTTCGTCAACCGATAATTTCTTAAGATCGCTGGAATTGTTGATATTTTCTAAACATTTTTTAATCACAAATACAAAACTACAATTATCTTTGGTGGAGCCAAAATAATAAGTTTCATATATTCTATGCGTTACAGCCCTATCGGAATTTTTGACTCAGGAGTGGGAGGATTGACCATTTATGAGGAGATCCATAAACTTCTGCCACATGAAAATATTATTTATCTGGCTGACAGCAAGAATGCGCCTTATGGTGAAAAATCCAAAGAGGAAATCATCAATATCAGTGTTAAAAACACCGAATTTTTGTTGTCGCAAGATTGTAAATTGATTGTTGTAGCCTGCAACACCGCTTCTACGAATGCTGTTAAATACCTAAGAGAACACTATTCTATACCTTTTATCAGGGTTCAACCTGCGATAAAGCCGGCGGCATTGAATTCAAAAACCAAAGTTGTGGGAATTCTCGCTACCAAAAGCACCTTAAAAAGTGAGTTGCTGTATGAGACCTCTCAAAGGTTTGCCCAAGGGGTGGAAGTCGTGGAACAAGTGGGTGAAGGTCTGGTTTCCCTTATAGAATCAGGTAAAATGCACTCTTTTGAAATGACAGATTTACTCCGAAAACATATCAACCCTATGCTTGATAAAAATATAGATCATTTGGTTTTAGGTTGCACACATTATCCTTTTCTAACAGACCAAATTAAGGAGATCGTGGGTAAGGAAGTGGCTATTCTGGATTCAGGAGAGGCTATCGCCAGACAAACCAAGGTCATCCTCGAACAAAAAAATCTAATTAATCCAGAACTGGGAGACATAAACAGGATATTTTATACGAATAAAGATCCGCAGGTAATGCAACAGATTCTTGATGAATTTGATGAGGACTTCAAAGCAATTAAAACCAATTTTTAATCATGGAAAGCCTGTTCACACATGACTATTTTATGAAAAAGGCCTTAATAGAAGCCGAAAAAGCCTATGATAAAAATGAAGTTCCCATTGGAGCTGTAATCGTCATTGGTGAAAAAATTATTGCAAGGGCGCACAATCTTACAGAAACATTGAACGATGTTACAGCCCATGCTGAGATGCAGGCATTTACTGCCGCTGCTGACTATCTAGGGGGAAAATATTTAAAAAAATGCACCCTTTATGTTACTTTGGAGCCATGTCAGATGTGTGCTGGGGCAAGTTATTGGACTCAAATTGATCAGATCATTTTTGGGGCCTCTGATCCTAAAAGAGGATTTCAATATTATAAAACCACTTTACATCCCAAAACAAATTTTACGGGTGGAGTTTTGAAAAGTGAATGCAGCGAAATCATTAATAGATTTTTTATACAAAAAAGAAATCTGAATTAGTCCTCCTTTTTTTTATCAGGTGGGTTTGCAAAATCCTTAAAGGAATAATTCCTAAGATCCTTGTTCTTGTATCGATGATAGATAAACAAAGGCATGAGTATAAATGCAAACACCAAAACACCAACACCAATAAATTTTTCTCCGGTCCCTATAGCAGACGAATTTAAATAGTAACCATATCCTATCAGGCCAAGAGCTAAAAAAAGTATCAATTTTAAGACCGTTTTCATACTTACAAATAATTTAGTTGCAAAATTACAAAATGTCTTATCTTTAATCTTAAATATTTTCAGATTTGATCAATTCATTGAAATATTTGTTTGTTTTATGCTTATTCTTGTCATTCTCGTGTACCATGTCGACTCATAATTTATCTGATAAAATCGTTATAGCTCACCGAGGTGCCTCAGGATATGTGCCAGAACACACTATGGAATCTAAAGCTATGGCGCATGCCATGGGTGCAGATTATATTGAACAAGACCTGGTCTTAAGTAAAGACAATGTTCTTATTGTTATTCACGACATTTATCTTGATGAGGTTAGCAATGTTGCCTTGCTATATCCTGAAAGATCAAGAACAGACGGAAGATTTTACGTCATTGATTTTACTTGGGATGAATTAAAGAAGCTTTCCGTTAATGAACGGATCAATCTTAGAACAAAAAAAGCAGTATTTCCAAATCGCTTTCCGCTTAAGGAATCTAACTTTAAACTACACAGCCTGCAAGATGAAATTGATCTGATTCAGGGCTTAAACAAAAGCACTGGGAAAAAAGTCGGAATTTATCCTGAGATTAAAAACCCTGGTTTTCACAATAAGAATGGGAAAGATATTTCAAAAATCGTGTTACAGGTTTTAAACGACTATGGCTACAAGGAAAAATCAGACCCCTGTATTTTACAATGCTTTGATGCTAAAGAACTTCAAAGAATTCGGCAGGAATTACATTGTGACCTCTTTCTAACACAGTTAATGGAATTCCCTGAAAGCCTTGACAACCTTGAAAAGTATGCAAGCTATGCAAACGCGATTGGACCTTCCATAGAGCAACTTGTATTGGCGTCTCATGGTAAATCATCACAAGACAAAAAAGATTTTATTAAACGTGCCCATGATTTGAATCTAAAGGTTCATGCCTATACCTTCAGAAAAGATGAACATCCTAATTTTGAGAATTTTGAGGCCTTGCTTCAATTCGGTTTGTACGACTTGGAACTTGATGGGGTATTTACTGATTTTCCTGATCTTGTTGTAAGTTTTTTACAACATTAAGTGTTTGTTACATGTATCAGCTTTCTCCTATAAGCTGTAAGTAATCTGGATTTTGAGATATATCCATAATATTTCCCTTTTTTTATAACCGGCAGATTCCAGGCTCCTGTTGTCTTGAATTTTTTCATGATCACCTGTGCATTATCCTTATCAATATTGATTATGCCTGCATCAGCATGCATCAGCTCTGAGGCTTTAACTTTATCATAAATTGTGGTGTCAAACATAATATGTCTGATATCATCCAATCGAATTACTCCAAGAAATTCATGTTCCTCATTTACAACAGGAAAATGGTTTCTAGATGACTTTGTAACTGCATTTTTAAGAATCTCTCCTAGCTTCATTTCGGGAGTTAAGACAATAAAATTAGTTTCTATAATTTTATTAATGTCTAACATCATCAAGACATTATTGTCT
>RCNC010000804.1_pt1 | contig 20486 bp, 15 predicted proteins | sample 2041301 | NCBI WGS metagenome assembly RCNC01 (sample SAMN09708231, study PRJNA481090) | Marine sediment metagenome, whole genome shotgun sequencing project. | biome: marine sediment; feature: ocean; material: sediment; isolation source: Sewage treatment plant 13A marine sediment (STP13A) ...
GCCGGGGGGTTCTTCAGGTAGTCAGGCGCCAGGCCCATAAGGGTCGTGGGATACTGGTTGTAGTCGATCTCGTAGGTTCCCATACCGGTGCCCAGCGAACGCATGTCGGCCATGGTCCTCTTCTGTTTGCCACGCTGGATGGCGTTGAGCAGGTTGGGAACCGCGATGGCAGCGATAATACCGATGATCGCCACAACGATGAGCAGCTCGATCAGAGTGAAACCCTTGTCTTTCCTTCTCAGCATCCTCAGGCCCTCCATTACTGTGTTGCTTCCTTGCTTACCATGACGCCAGTTTGAAACTGCAATCCATGTACCACTTTCAAGAATATTCATGGATCAACATTCGAATCGGCAAAATGGTTGCAAACTTTAGCTTTATCATTTTTACACAGCTTTGGTGGGGCCCGGCGTCGATGTCCGTCTGACAAGAAACCGTCACGAGGGTGACAATATGTGTCAGCTTTCGAGGGTGGTAGCAGATTTCCGGGAGGATTGGGCCATTATTCGAGGTAGCCCAGCTGTCGGAGGGCCTCCTCGGTCTCCCGGTCCAGCTTTTCCCGCTGGCGGCTGGGCAGAGCCCGTCCAGCGGCGGCATCCAGCCAGCGGGTCAGCAACCGGTCCATCAGCTCCGCCCGCTGGGGGTCGATGGACAGCAGGTCCTGCTCCTCCCGGTAGTCATCGCCGAAGGGGCGGTAGAGATGGTCCTCGGTGACCGACCAGTCCTTCCCCGGGTAAGCCTTGATAAACTTGTATCCGTCCAGGTGGACCGAACGGATCACACCGCCAACCGCCTCGCTGAACAGCGGCCGGTCCAATCGCCGGCCGGGATCCTCCATCACCGGGACGAGACTGGCTCCGGAGAGGTGGTCCGGGGCCGGGAGATCCAGCAGTTGCAACAGGGTGGGCAGGATATCCACCGGGCTCACCGGCGTCTCCACCCGGAGGCCGGGGGCCAGCCGCCCGGGCCAGCGGAGCAGCAGAGGCACGTGGAGCACCTGGTTGTAGAGGCCGGCGTGGCAGAAGTGGATATCCTTCTCGGTCATGCTCTCACCATGGTCCGCCACCAGCACCACCAGTGTCTGTCCCTGCAGCCCCTTCTCCTCCAGCAGTCCGAGGAGCCGACCGATCTCGCTGTCCAGGTAGCTGACCTCGCCCTTGTAGAGCGCCACCACCTCGTCGGGATCCACCTGCCCCTGTCTCAGGCGCTTCTCCGAAAGATCCATCCAGGGACGGGAGGCCACCGGGTCGAACCGGTCCGCCACCGGGTATCTGGTATGGAAGGGGTCGGGGGGGTCGTAGTCTCCGTGGGGATCGAAGTAGTGCACCCAGGCGAAAAAGGGGCGGTGGGCCGCGGAACCGATGGCCCGGAAGAGCTTGCGGTTTCGCTTGCCGGCGGCCATCTCCGTGGGGCCGCAGCGGAGAAAGGTCTGGAACCCCTGCCCGAAATTGGAGTTCTTCGGGTTGAGGTGTCTGGCGCTGACCGCGGCGATGGTCTCATACCCTTCGGCCCCCAGCAGTTCGGCCAGGGTCACCGCCTCGTCGGCCAGGGGCGTGGAATTGTCATAGACACCATGTTCGGCGAGGTAGAGCCCGGTCATGATCGAGGCATGGGACGGGTTGGTGCATTGAGAGGGCGCAACGGCGCGCATGAACTGGACACCCTCCCCCGCCAGCCGGTCGATGTTGGGTGTTTCCACATCCGGGCTGCCGTAACAGCCGAGATAGTCCGCCCGCAGGGTATCGAGGGTGATCAGCAGGATGTTGGGCCGCGGATCGAGATCCCGCTGCCCCGGGTCAGGGGCACAACCGGTCAGGGTGAGTACGGCGCACAACGCCACGGTCAGGCAGCCCCGATTCATGGCCCGGCCCTCCGCTCCTTCCGCCGGCTGGGCAACGCCCCGGCGAGGATCAGACCCCCCGCCAGCACCAGACCCAGTAGCGAAGCCAGCGGCCCGGCGAGCCGCCACCTGGGCTGGTAGCGGAAGATCACGTTATGCTCTCCCCCGGGGACCCGCACCGCCCGGACCGCCAGGTTGGCCCGCTCGATGAGGGCCGGAACACCATCCACCTCCGCCCGCCACCCCGGAGCCCAGGCGTCACCAAGCACCAGGTATCCCGGCCCCGGACAGTCCAGTTCCACCTCGACCTCTCCCCCGCTCCGACGGTTGATTGTGCAGCGGACCGCAGCGGATGCCCCGGGGGCGTCATCGGCGAGATCCGCAACGGGCACGTCCGACGTCTCCCCCTCCAGCACCACCTCACGCCGGGGGTCGAACTCCGGGGAGACCAGCGCCAGAACCACCTGGGGTTCAGTGGGTCGCCGCGCGGCCCGGGGAACCCAGTAGGCCCGGGGCAGGCACGCCCGGTTCAGCAGCAGCCGGGCCTCGAGGTTCGCTCCGCCGGACCAGCGGGCCAGTTCCTCCAGCAACGGCTCCTCGGCCGGGCGAAACTGCACCACATAGCGCACGTTGAAAAGGCCGAGAAACCTGGCGCGGTCCGTCCCGGGCAGGGTACGGGCCACCCGGGCCGCCTGGTGGGCCGGATCGAGGTAGAGTCCGTCCCAGTTCGGTTCAAACGCGTAGTCCAGCGGGGCGGTCATGGGAAAGAGGGCCTGCCGCATCCAGTGGAAGTGCCAGAGCCGGTCGTCCTCCGGGGCCCGAAGCTGCACCGAAGGGATGTCCTTCCCCGAGTCGTGGTAAAGGCGGAACTCGCCACCACCCCCGACCGATGCCGACTCACGGGCCTCGATCACCTGGAGCAGCGGCGAGGTGGGGTGGTAAAAATCGGGCGGCGCCGCCGGGTTGAGGCCGCCCAGGGCGAAGAGCAGGTCGAGGGCCACCAGGGCAAAGAGCGACACCGCCGCCACCCGCCGCCGCGTCCCTCGGAAATAGAGGCAGAGGGCCAGCAACACTGCGGAGGCGCACCCCAGAGTCAGGCCGCGGGCGGCCGCGGCGGTCATACCCAGGGCCGCCGCGTCCAGGGGCCCCTGGGGAACGCCATGGGCCGCAAGCATGCGGTCAAAGCCGGGCCGCCAGCCAAGGGCCAGCGCCGTCAGCACTCCCCCACAGAGCAGCGCCACAACGGCCGAGCCCAGGGCCAGGGGCCGACGCCGGCCACCGCCCACCCCGTTCCAGGCCATCTCCGCCCCCAATCCGGCCAGCAGGGCCAGGCAGACCAGTGCCGGGAAGAGGAACTTCACCGGGTAGCGCATCACCCCCGCGCCGGGGAGCACCTGAAACAGCGCTGGGAAAAGTGCTGTGTGCCGGCCCAGGGCGAGAAAGACGAAGAACAGCGCCCCGGCCCAGAGCAGGATGGCCGGCCTGGTGCGGCGGCCAAAAGGTGCGGCCAGGGCCAGCAGCAGCATCCCGGCCCCGGTGTAGATTGAAATGATGTACGGGAAACTGCCGTCGAACCAGCCGTGGCCCCAGAAGCCCCAGAAGGAGAGGCTGTGGGGGTCACCGAACAGGCCGGGGCAGACCAGTTCCCAGAGCCGGAAGGGGTGGACCGAATGGTGGGCCGCCTCCTCAAGGGTGAACCCGCTGCCCCGGTCGGTCCAGGGGATCAACTCCAGGCTGGGCAACAGCTGCACCGCCGCCACCAGGGAGGCCAGCAGGGCGGCCAGCACCAGGAAGAGCGCCGTGGGCCCCGGGCGAAGCCGGCGGAGGATCAGCCCGGTGCCCGCCCCGAGCACCAGCAGACCGGCGGTGAGAAAGAGGTAGACCGGTTCCCCGCCGAGAAACTGCAGGGCCAGTGCCAGACCGGCCCCGGCGGCCAGACCGGCGGTCCGCCGCCAGGGGACGGCCCGCTGTTCGTCGCCCCGGGGAACGGCACAGCCGGCGAGAAAGAACAGCAGCACCAGCGGCAGGTAACTGGCCGAGGCCACAGCATTGTAGAAGTTTCCCAGGGAGAGGGTGAACCCGCCAAAGGCCAGGGCCGCGGCGGCCACCAGCGCCGCCGGCCAGCAAAAGCGGAGGTGCCGGGCCAGCAGCAGGGTGAAGAACCCGCACAGAAAGACGTGGAGCACTACGTGCAGGTTGAAAGCCAGGTTGAAGGGCAGCACCAGGTAGAGCAGGTTCGAGGGGTAGAAGACCGTGAAGTTGGGATCGGCCAGGAAGGGCTGGCCCAGGGAGTGACGGTCGCTCCACCAGGGCAGTTCTCCAGCCGTGGCCACCGATTCCAGGCCGATGGTCTTGGCCGGGTGATGGACACGGAAGAGGTCCCGGTAGTAGAGGGCACCACCGGAAAAGGCACCGGGGAAGAAGAGCAGCGTCATCAACAGCAGGAGCAGCGCTGCAGCCGGAAGCGATCCCCGACCTGCTGTGGCAGGTGCATTCATCCGCGATCAGTTCCCGGAGCCCGTGGTTCCGGCCCCGCCTTCTTTCAGTTCGTATTTTTTAACGTAGTAGCGGAAAGACCTGAAACTCATCCCCAGCAGGGTCGCAGCCCGGGTCATGTTGCCCCCGGCCTGGGTCATCGCCTGGACGATGAAACGCTTTTCGATGTCGCGCAGGTAATCCTCGATGACAAACCCCTCCGCCGGGATCTCCCCGGGCACCGGTGGCGCCGGACCGGTGGGAGCCGCGGCGATGGCCGCCAGGTTCTCGGGCATGATCACCTCGTTGCTCTCCAGGGCCACCGCCCGTTCGATCACGTTTTCCAGTTCGCGGATGTTCCCCGGCCAGCGATGTTCCCGGAGCAGCCTCATCCCCTCCCGGGAGACCGAGGCGATCGACTTGCCCATCTCGCCGCTGAGCCGGGTGAGGAAGTGCTCGGCCAGCAGGGGGATGTCATCGGGCCGCTCGCGCAGGGGGGCGAGGTGCAGGCGGATGACATTTATTCGGTAGAAGAGATCCTCGCGGAACCCGCCCTCCTCCACCATGGCATCCAGGTCCCGGTTGGTGGTGCAGACCAGCCGCACGTCCACCGCGATCTCGTCCAGACCCCCGATCCGCCGGATGGAGCGCTCCTGGAGCGCCCGCAGGAGCTTGGCCTGCATATTGACCGGCATCTCGCCGATCTCGTCGAGCAGCAGCGTACCGTTGTGGGCCGTCTCGAAGAGCCCCTTCTTGTTGGCCACCGCCCCGGTGAACGAGCCCTTGACGTGGCCGAAGAGTTCGCTCTCCAGCAGTTCCGCGGGCATGGCGGCACAGTTGATCGAGACGAAGGGCTTGTCGAAACGGAAGCTGCTCTGGTGGATCGCCCGGGCCGCCAGTTCCTTGCCGGTGCCTGACTCGCCGGTGATCAGCACACTGGACTGGGTCCGGGAGATTTTTTTGATCAGGGCGAAGAGCTGCTGCATCTGTTCGCTGACCCCGATCATGCCGCCCAGGCCGTCGGCGTCCTGCAACTGGCGGCGCAGGTGAATATTCTCGCTGGTCAGCCGTTTCTTCTCCAGGGCGTTGGAGACGATGTTCTTCAATTCGTCCACGTTGAACGGCTTCATCACGTAGTCGTACGCCCCGAGCTTCAGCGCCTCGATGGCCGTCTTGGCGGTGGCATAGGCGGTGATCATGATCACCGGCGTCCCCGGCTGCCGTTCCCGGACCTCCCGCAGCACCCCGATGCCGTCGAGGTTGGGCAGGTTGAGGTCGGTGATCACCGCATCGAACTCCTGGGAGGAGAGCTTTTTCAAGGCGTCTTCCCCCGACCCGGAGCAGAAGGGCAGACAGCCCTCCTTTTTCAGCATGATGGCGAGGAACTCCTGCATGCTTTTCTCGTCGTCCACCACCAGGATTTTCGGTGCGTCGTCTTTCATAGGCATCCCACCTCAGTTCTCTTCGCCCGGCACCGGGCTTTCCGGCCCGGGATCAGCGATGATGGTTTCCTGCTCTTTATCCGGGCGGTGCTCCCCGGGTGGCCCCAGCGGGCGCCCGGAGACGGAGAGTTCGATCCTCACCCGCGCCCCGCCCTCCGGCAGGTTGCCGATGCTGATGCGGCCCCCGTGCGCCTGGATGATACGGTAGACGATGGCCAGCCCCAGTCCGGTGCCCCGCCGGAACTTGCGGGCAAAGGGCTGAAAAACCTGTCGCCGGGAATCTTCGAGAAAGCCGTGACCCTCGTCGGAGAAATCGATAGACAGCATATCATCCGCCGGCGGCTGGAGACGGATGGTCAGCCGCCCACCCTCGGCCATGGCCTTGAGCGCGTTGCGGCTGAGATTCCAGACCACCTGGCGCAACCGGTCGCCGTCGGCCTGCAGACTGACCTCGCCTTCCGGCAGGTCCACCTCTATCTGGTGGCCGGGCAGCAGTTCATCGCTGTTGCGCAACAGGGTGGCCGTGTCCCGGACCAATTCCGAGAGGTTCACCTCCTGCAGCACCAGTGGAGCCGGGCGGGCAAAGCTGAGAAATTCGTGGATACTGCGGTCCAGCCGGGTGGACTCCCGCTGAATGATGGCCAGCAGGTGGCGGTGCTCTTCTCCGGCTGCCGAATCGGCACTGAGCAACTGCACCGACCCGGAGATGGAGGCCAGCGGGTTGCGGATCTCGTGGGCCACGTCGGCGGCCATCTCCCCCACCACGGCCAGCCGGTCCCTGGTCCGCAGGTCCTCTTCCAGCTTCCGCATCTCGGTGAGGTCCTGGAAAATGATGATGTAGCCCAGCGGCGTCCGGTCCTTGTCGCGCAGCAGCGAGGTGCTGACCCCCACCGGGATGGTCACCCCGTCACGCCGGGTCACCTTGCGGTCGAAACGGTAGAGCCGGCGCCGGGAGAGCTTGCGGTTGATCAGCCGGAGGTAGCGCCGGGGCAGGCCCAGCAGGTCGAGAATGTTTTGCCCCATCAACTCCCCCTCGCCATAGCGGGTGAGCCGCAGGGCCACCTGGTTGACCTTGCTGATCCGCCCCTGGAGGTCGAGGGTGATCAGCCCGCTGCTCATGGAGTTGATCACCAACTCGTTGAATACCTGCAGGTCGGCCAGGTGGCCTCGCTGTTCCTCGAGAATACTGCCGGTTCGCTTGAGGTTTTCGGCGAGATAGCTGACCAGGAAGGAGACCGCGTAAAAGGCGAAGAAGTGGAGAAAAATGCTGTAATAGTGGGTGTAGGGTGATGGCGCCGAGGCCGCCACTGACCCCTCCACCGGCAACAGGCCGAGATACTGCAGATCCACCAGCGCCCCGTAGGCGATGCCGCTGACCGAGGCCAGGAGGAAGCCGCCGCGGCGGTAGAGCATGATCACGGCGGTGATGATGGTCAGCAGGTAGAGAAAGGAGAAGGGGGAAGCGATACCCCCGGTGTAGTAGACCAGACCGGTGATCAGGGCGGCATCGGCAAAAAGCTGGAAATAGATGAAGAGGGTCGAGCGGCCTGTCTTGCCCAGCAGCAGCAGGTAGAGGATGCTCAGGCCGTAGGTGATCCCGGAAAGATTGTAGATGAAATCAAAGGAAAAGACCGCCCCCCCTTCCGGGGAGAGCTGGATCGCGAACAGGGTCCCCATCAGCGTGGTGACGATGACGACCCTGAAAACGATCAGCCGGACGATTTGCCGCTGGAGTGTCCCTTCCCTCATGGCAGAATGATAAACCGTTGCCGCGGCCATGAAAAGGGCTGCGGCAATCGGTTTAACCGATCTTGCTCATCAGGCTGAACAGCGGCATGTACATCGCCACCACGATCCCGCCGATTATCGTGCCGAGGACAAAAATCATGATCGGCTCGAGCAGGGAGACCAGGTTGTCCACCGCGACGTCCACCTCCTCCTCGTAGAAATCGGCAATCTTGGACAGCATGGCGTCCAGGGCGCCGGTCTGCTCACCAACCGCAATCATCTGCACCACCATCGGCGGGAAGACGTCGGTTTCCTTGAGTGGCTCGGCAATGGTCTTTCCGCCCTCGATGCTCTTGCGGGTGACCATGATGGCATCTTCCACCACGGCGTTGCCCGCCGTGCGGGCGGTGATTTCCAGCGCTTCCAGAATGGGCACCCCGCTGGAGATCAGCGTTCCCTGGGTGCGGCAGAAGCGGGCCACCGAGATCTTGCGGATCAGCATCCCCATCACCGGCATCTTCAGCGCCAGCCCGTCGAGGACGCGCCGGCCGCGGTAGGTCTTGTGGTAACGTTTGAGGCCGATCATCGCAGCAATGAACCCGGCGATCAGGAAGACGATGTAGCGGCCGACGAAGTTACTCATCACCACCACGATGCGGGTGGGCAGCGGCAGCTCGGCATCGAGCCCCTTGAACAGCGTGTCAAAGGTGGGAATCACCTTCCAGAGAATGATGATCACCACCACCACGGCGATGGAGATCACCGAAATGGGGTAGATCATCGCCGAATTGATCCGCTTCTTCAGCTTGACCGATTTTTCGATGTAGTCGGCCAGCCGCTGGAGGATGGTATCGAGAATACCGCCCGACTCGCCGGCGGCCACCATGTTGCAGTAGAGATTGTTGAACACTTTCTCGTGCTTGCGCAGCGAGTCGGCCAGTGAGGAACCGCTTTCCACGTCCTGGCGGACGCCATCCAGAGCCCGCTGGAACGCGCGGTTCTCCTGCTGCATGGCCAGCACTTCCAGGCACTGGACCAGTGGCAGTCCGGCATCGATCATCACCGAGAACTGGCGGGTGAAGATGGCAATCTCTTTCTGGGACACCCCCTTGCCCAACAGTGGGAGCTTGAGCTCCTTGCCCTTCTCCTTGACTTCGGTGACCAGGATCTGCTGCTTGCGCAGGGAACTGATCACGGCCGTTTTGTTGTCGCCGGCCATGATCCCGGCCTTGACGTTGCCGCTCCGGTCACGCCCCTTCCAAGTGAAGTTAGCCATGGTTGTTCTCGCTCTTTATTCGCCGGCACAGTCGTGGTGAGCCGGAACCTTGTTCTACGGCCGTCGGGTGTCTCTTCCCCAGTTCGACGCTCCTGGTGATCTGCATCACCTGGCACCTCCCCCGCCGGGCCCCCGTGCCCCTGCGGGCACCTTCGCGGGCTGGTTGATCAGCCCAGTTCCCCGATTGATCATTTCCTGCAGTTCCTCCTTGTTGGAGGAGATATTGAGCGCCGTCTTCAGTGTGATCCGTTTGCGGAGGTAGAGCGTGGCCAGAGCCTGGTTGAAGGTCTGCATGCCGTGGGTCGACTGACCGGTCTGCATCGACGAGTAGATCTGGTGCACCTTGTCCTCGCGGATCAGGTTGCGGATCGCCGGGGTGGGAATGAGCACCTCCATGGCCAGCACCCGCCCGGCAGCAGCGGCCCGCGGCAGCAGGGTCTGACACATGATCCCCTCCAGCACGAAGGAGAGCTGGGCCCTGATCTGGGGCTGCTGGTGCGCCGGAAAGACATCGATGATCCGGTTGATGGTCTGGGCCGCGGAGTTGGTGTGCAGCGTGGCGAAGGTCAGGTGGCCTGTTTCGGCAATACGCAGGGCCGACTCCACCGTTTCCAGGTCACGCATCTCACCGATCAGCACCACGTCGGGATCCTGGCGCAAAACCGAACGCAGGGCGTTGGGAAAACTGTGGGTGTCCGAAACGAGCTCCCGCTGGTTGACGATGCAGGTCTTGTGCGGGTGCAGGTATTCCACCGGGTCCTCGATGGTGACGATGTGCTGGCTCCGCTCGCGGTTGATCTTGTCCAGCATCGCCGCCAGGGTGGTGGATTTCCCGCTCCCGGTGGGCCCGGTGACCAGCACCAGCCCGCGGGGCCTGTCGCAGACCTTGGCGACTACCTTGGGCAGCCCCAGTTCCTGGAAACTCGGGCACTCCCAGGGAATCATCCGGAACGCCGCAGCCACCGATCCCCGCTGGTTGAAGATGTTGGCCCGGAAACGGGCCAGCCCCTTGATCCCGAAGGAGAAATCCAGTTCCAGGTTCTCCTCGAAGCGGTGTTTCTGGGCGTCGGTGAGCACGCTGTAGGCCAGCTTCTTGGTGTCGGTGGCGGAGAGCTGGGGCATTTTCAAGGGGATCAGCTTGCCGTCCACCCGGATCTGCGGCGGAGAGTTGGCAGTGACGTGCAAGTCGGATCCTCCGCTCATCTCGATCATCGCCTTCAGCAGCTGCTGCAGTGTTATCTCCACAATTGAACCCCGTTGACAGTGGCCGTTCGGCGGTGTTCCGCGGACCAGCCGGTTCTCTCTACCGCCGGACCGGCAACCGCCGGGCACCCACGGCTCTCACTTACCTTTTCGGATCCGGACTGCACATCTTTACGGATAATATCGACCCCGGCAAACCACTGTAATCATTGATGATATGCCGTCAAAATTTACGTCTCAGCGCCCGGGCCACCGGGAGGGGGAAACAGGGGCCCGCAACATCAGGCAACGGTCTCGCGAAGCACCTCTTCCACGGTGGTCACCCCGTCACGGATTTTCTGCAGGCCGCTCTGGCGCAGGGAGATCATTCCCTCCTCCATGGCCTTATCCTTGATCTCCACCGCGGACGCTCCGCAGAGGACCAGTTCCTTGATATCGTCGCTGGCCTCGAGCACTTCATACAGCCCCACCCGGCCCTTGTAGCCGGTATTGTTGCAGTTCAGGCAGCCTTCCCCGCGGTAGAGCTGCATCGACTCCGCTTCCTCCTGGGGGAAGCCGATTTCCACCAGCGCCTGGGGCACCGACGTTATCTCGGTCTTGCACTCGCTGCAGATGCGGCGGATCAAACGCTGGGCGCAGATCAGGTTCAGTGACGTCGAAACGAGGAACGGCTCGATGCCCATGTTCATCAGACGGTTGATGGTGCTGGGAGCGTCGTTGGTGTGCAGCGTGCTGAGCACCAGGTGGCCGGTGAGCGCGGCCTTGATGGCGATTTCGGCCGTCTCGAAATCCCTGATCTCACCCACCAGGATGATGTTGGGATCCTGGCGCAGAAACGACCGCAGGGTCGAGGCGAAGTTGAGGCCGATCTGGTCCTTCATCTGCACCTGGTTGATGCCGTTGAGGTTGAATTCCACCGGGTCCTCGGCGGTCATGATGTTCGTCTCCGGCGAGTTGAGCCGGGAGATGGACGAGTAGAGCGTATTGGTTTTGCCGCTGCCGGTGGGGCCGGTGACCAGGATGATGCCGTAGGGCTTGATGATGTTGCGCTCGAACCGCTTCAGCGAATCCATCTCGAAGCCGAGCCTGGTCATGTCGAGCATCAGGTTGTCCTTGTCCAGCAGCCGCAGCACCACCTTCTCGCCGAAGAGGGTGGGCAGGCTGGAGACGCGGAAGTCCAGCTCCTTGATCTTCCCCCCGACTTTCATCTTGGCCTTGATCCGCCCGTCCTGGGGCAGCCGGCGCTCAGAGATGTCGAGCTTGGCCATGATCTTGATCCGGGAGATGATGGCATCCCGCAGCTTCAGCGGCGGCCTCATGCTCTCGTAAAGCACGCCGTCAATGCGGAAGCGGACCCGGTATTCCTTTTCGTAGGGCTCGAGGTGGATGTCGCTGGCCCCCCGCTTCAACGCGTCGCTGAAGATCAGATTGACCAGCTTGATCACCGGTGCGTCCTCGGCGGCATCGAGGTCATCGGCGGAGATGGCCGTATCGTCATCCTCGTCGGTGTCCAGCACCTCCATGTCGTCCACCGCCGACTGGGCAGTGAGGTCGTCCATCACCCGTTTCAACTCGATGGCCGAGGTGCTCTGGTAGTAGTTCTCGATGGCCTCGAGGATGGCCACTTCAGAAGCGATCACCGGCTCCACGTTGTAGCCGGTCATGAACTTGATATCGTCCATGGCAAAAACGTTTGTCGGGTCCACCATGGCGATGGTCAGGGTGGCTCCGGTGCGGTTGATCGGAATCAGTTCGTACTTGCGGGCCGTTTCCGCCGGGATCAGTTTGAAGATGGTCTCGTCGATTTCGAAGTTGGGAAGGTTGATGGCCGGGACACCATACTGCTGGCTGAGATGGGAGGTGAGGTCTTCCTCTTCCACGTAGCCGTACTTGACCAGGAGGGAGCCTACTTTGCCCCCCTCCTCCTTCTGCTTGCCCAGGACCTCTTTCAACTGTTGGTCATTGATCAGCCCGGCGCTGACCAGCATTTCACCGATTCGCATCAAGAGCCTCTTCGACGCTCCGGCGGCGGGCAACCTGTAGTCCCCTGCGCACCGGACTGTTTACTCCATTCTGTTGCGGGAGAGGATTGAACAGCATCCCATCCGGCACTCGGGCCGGCATCAACGGCAGCCGCCGGCAAGCAAGGCGTTCAATTTCATATCGGCCTGTGGGGGGTCGGTGTTGAGCAGTTCCGAAAGAAGATTTCTGGCACGTGGAGTATTCGGTCCGGCCGGCGGCTCAGCGGCCGGCGGCCAGCCGCCGGGAGAGGAAATCCGGGAGCCCGGTCTCCTGCATCCGGCGCACGGTGGGGCGGTAGTCGTAGGCCACCCGGAGGAAGGTGATCCGGCCGCTTTCCGAGTCGTAGCGGGCAAATGCCGCCCGGGGGTCGCCGTCCCGCGGTTGTCCCACCGACCCGGGATTGAAGAGCAGACGCTGGCCGGGACGGCGCACCAGTTCCTCCTTGGGCCGCCGCAGCAGGCGGACCGTGCAGCGGCCCTCCTCCAGCACGGCCGCCAGCGGCTGGTGGGTGTGGCCGCAGAATATCACCGGTGCCGGCACTGTGTCGAAAGCCAGGCGGATGTCGCCCGCCGAGTAGAGATACTGGTCCTCGTCCAGTGGTGAGCCGTGGGCCGCCACCTCACCGTCGGCCAGGGCCAGCGGCCCCCGGGGCAGCATGGCCAGCCAGGACCGGTCATCGGGGCTCAGCGCCTCCCGTGACCAGCAGGCCGCGGCCAGGGCATCCTCGTTGAAGCCGGCCCCCGAATCGATACCCGCCACCACCCGGTCGTGGTTTCCCCGGATGACCAGCAACGGGCCGGCCAGCTGGCGGATACGGTGAATGACGGCAGCGGGATCCGGTCCGTAGCCCACCAGGTCCCCGAGGACCAGCACCGCATCCGGCGGGGGCAGGGCGCCATCGGCATTGAGCACCGCCTCCAGGGCCTCGAGGTTGGCATGAATGTCGCTCAGCAACAGGTAGTTCACGCTCCCCGCTCCTCCAACCGGCGCAGAATCTCACCGACGGTCTCCCCCGTCGCCACAGACGAATCCACGGTCAGCTCGGCGGCTTCGGCATAAACCGGTGTCCGCTCCTCCAGCAGGCGGGCCAGTTCCTGCCGGTCGCCGGTCCAGAGGGGGCGGCCCGACTCCCCGGCCGCGGATTCCAGTCGCCGGAGAATTTCCGCCAGCGGGCATTTGAGCCAGACCCGCAGGCCGGTGCGGGCCATGAAACTCCGGTTCTCCCGCTTGAGGACCACGCCACCCCCGGTGGCCACCACCGGGCCCGACCCCAGGGGAAGCGCCATCAGCGCCCGGTGCTCGGCCTCGCGGAAAGCCGGTTCGCCCAGCGCGGAAAAGATGTGATCGATGCTGTGACCTTCACGGCGGGCAATGAGGTCATCGAGGTCGATGAACAGACGGTGCAGGCGGAGGGCCAGTTCGCGACCAATCATGCTCTTCCCCGACCCCATGAAACCGGTGAGGAAGATGGCCCCGGCGCCGGGCGGGCTGCTCACGGGCGTCCCCGCCTGCGGCCGAAGATCAGGTACCAGGCACTGACCAGGAAAAAGAGGACGGCCAGGGCGATGTCGAGTTTGACCAGCAACGACATCAGCGAACTGGAGAAGGCGCTCACCGCCTCGGTGCGGAATTCACCGAGAATGCCGAACAGCAGGATCTGGCCCACCAGGAAAGGCGAGAGGTAGCGCACGAGGAATATCCAGATCGGGGCGGTGGCGAAATCGGGGTTGCCCTCCCGGACCTCGGCCACGGCGATGCGGCGACCAACGGCCCAGCCGATGAAAATACAGCAGAGGAACGACCCCATCGGCAGCATGTAGTCGGCGGAGATGTGGAAGGCAAAATCAAAAAAGGACATGCCGGCGCCATCGCCGGGCCCCAGCCCCACCAGCCCGCCAAGCCGGGCGGTGAAATGGGTGAAGAAATCGCTGGCCCCGTGGGAGAGGGCCGAAGGAAGACCGAGGAGAAAAATTACGCCGCCAAACACCAGGGCCGCCCGGCAGCGAGACATTCCCCGTTCGTCCACCATGTAGGCGGTGACCACTTCCAACAGCGAGATACCGGAGGTGACGGCAGCGATCACCACCAGGAAGAAAAAGAGCGAAGCAAAAATACCGCCGCCGGGCATCTGGCTGAAAACCGCGGGCAGGGTCTTGAACAACAGGCCCGGGCCCTCGCCGGGCTCGAAACCGATGGCGAACACCGCCGGGAAGATGGCCATCCCGGCCAGCAGTGCGATGAAGGTGTCCATGGCACTGACCTGCAGGGTGGCCGAGGTCAGGTTGTCCCGCCTGCTCATGTAGCTGCCGTAGGTGATCATTGCCCCCATGCCGATGGAGAGGGTGAAGCAGGCCTGCCCCAGGGCGGCCATGAAGGTCTCGGCATTGAGCTTGCTCCAGTCGGGAGCAAAAAGGAACCTGACGCCGCGCGAGGATCCGGGAAGGGTCAGGCCGCGCAGCACCAGGATGATCAGCAGGATAAAGAGCACCGGCATCAGGATTTTACTCCAGCGCTCGATACCGCCCCTGACCCCCTGGATAACGATCAGCACACAGAGCCCCATGAAGGCGAAGTGGTAGCCCACTGCTTTCCAGGGGTTAGCCGCGAAATTGTCAAAGTAGGTGGACAGGGCCTCGGCGGTTTCCAACCGGCCGAGAACACCAAAGAGCGATTCGACAAAGTAGCCCAGCACCCAGCCAGCCACCACGCTGTAGAAGGAGAGGATGATGAAACCGGCGGCCACCCCCATACCGCCCACCAGGAACCAGTGGGTGCCGGGTTTGAGGGCGGCGTACGCCCCCACCGGGTTTTTCTCCGCCCGGCGGCCGATGATCAGCTCGGTGAGCATCACCGGCAGGCCCACCAGAACCACACAGGAGAGATAGAGCAGCAGAAAGGCCGCCCCGCCGTGTTTGCCGGCGAGGTAGGGGAAACTCCAGATATTGCCCAGGCCCACCGCCGAGCCAGCCGCGGCCATCACGAATCCGAGGCGGGAACCCCATTTTTCACGATCCCCACCGCACGTGGTCATGGCCATGGAAACACACCCCCGGAATTGCCTGTCGATGATCTGCGATGAAAGGCGGTGGGGTTTCCAAGACCTCCTGGCGCTCCCCCTGCAGCCCCCGTGCACCTAGTATAGAACAGCAGCCCCCGCCACGCAAAACCGCCGCCCCAAAACGGGTCAGCCGCCGGCTCCGGTGCCGTCGGCGGCCCCGGCAGACCGCCCGGCGGTCCAGCGGTAGAGTCGCCGCCCGAGGAGGAGGAGCAGGGCCAGCACCAGGCCCCACTGCACCAGGCAGGTGCTCAGACCGAACCGTTCCAGCGGGTTCCACCACCCCCGTGGCGCCCACTGGGTCGACTGCCAGAGCCACCAGAGAAACATCACCCCGAATTCCAGCGGAATCACCAGGCCCACCAGCACACTGAACCAGCCTCCTGCCGCCTGGTGGGGACCGCCACCGCCCAGGGTGCGACGAAACCGCCGCAGGCCGTAGAATACGGCGGCCATGGAGAAGAGGAAGCCGCTGACCAGCAGACCGACACTCCAGACCCAGTCCTGGTTTTCGAGGAAGCGAAGGGAGACGGCCGAAGGGAGCCCGCACGCGAAACAGACCGCCCAGACCAGGCCCAGCGCACGCTTGCGGGTCAGACCGGCATCAATCAGGTTGCGCACCGGCAATTCCACCAGGGAGATCAACGAGGTGAGGGCGGCAAGGCTGAGGGCGAGGAAAAAGAGCACCTGAAAGAACCGGCCCGCCGGGAACTGCTGCAACAGGTGCGGAATCCAGATGAACGCCATGCCGGTGTTCGCCGGGCCGGACTGGCCCAGCACCTCGCGGGCCAGGGTGGCCGGCAGGGCGGCGAAGGCGGTGGGGATGATCATCAACGCGGCGAGCAGCGACGCACAGTTGTTGCCGAGACCGGTGACAAAACAGCTGAGGGTCACGTTCTGGTCAGCCCTGGAGTAGACCGCATAGGTCAGCAGCAGGCCCCAGCCGGCGCCGGTGGACCAGGCGGACTGGGTCAGGGCATCAAGCCACAGCTTGTGCTGCAGGAAATCCGGGGGGTGCAGGCGAAAGAGAAAAGCCACCCCCTCACCGGCGCCGGGCAGGGTCAGGGTACGCACCGCTCCCAGCAGCAGCAGGGTGAAGAGCACGGGGATCAGCAGCCGGTTGGCTCGCTCGATACCGCGGACCACCCCGCCCATCACCACCAGCACGGCGGCGGAGAGGGCCAGCAGGTGGAAAAAGGCCGGCTGCCATGAACCGGAAAATGCCATCCAGGCGGAGATGGCACCGCCTTCGGCGGTGGCCGTGGAAAGGGCGGGGCCGGCGGCGTCCCAACCGGCCACCGACGCCACCAGGTAGCGGAAGCACCAGCCGGTGATAACCGAGTAGTAGAAAAGGATCGCCACCGAGCAGACGGTGACCCAGCCGCCCATCCAGGTCTTGCCCGGCCCCAGCAACCGGCCGAAGCTGCCCACCGTGCCCAGGCGCGCCCGGCGGCCCATGGAGAGTTCCACCATCAGCAGCGGCACCGACCAGAGGAAGAGACCGGCCAGCCAGGCGGCGATGAAGGCCCCGGCGCCGTGTTCGGCATGTTGGGCCGCGACGCGGGGAAAGCGCCAGATGTTTCCGGTGCCGATGGCCATGCCGAGTGCGGCGAGGATCAGGGCATTGCGTGTGTTGAACCGCTCTCCCCTGTCTCTGAGCATGGTCCTCCCGGGACTGGTGGGATCAGGACAGCCCGGCCTTTTTACGGGCCATGAACTTTTCCAGATAGCCGGTGGAGTAGTCGCCGTTGATGAAGTCCGGGTCCTCGATCACCTGCAGCAGGAAGGGGATCGAAGTCTTCACCCCCTCGATGACCACCGCCTGCAGGGCCCGGCGCATGCGGACCAGGGCCTCGGTGCGGTCGGCGCCGTGGGTGATCACCTTGGCGATCAACGAATCGTAGTAGCGCGAGACACTGCTCGACCCGTGCAGTGCCGAGTCGAAGCGGACCCCCGGCCCACCGGGGAAATAGAGATCGGTGAGCTTCCCCGGGCAGGGGGCGAAGGTCACCGGGTCTTCGGCATTGATCCGACACTCGATGCTGTGGCCGCGGTGGCGGAAGCTGCCCAGCCGGTCGGACAGCGGCTCGCCGGCGGCGATGCGGATCTGCTCCTTGATCAGGTCCACGCCCATCACCATTTCGGTCACCGGGTGCTCCACCTGAATCCGGGTGTTCATCTCCATGAAGTAGTAGTTGTGGTCGCTGTCCAGCAGGAATTCGATGGTGCCCACGCTGGTGTAGTTCACCGCCTTGGCCGCGGCCAGGGCCGTGGCCGCCATCCGGGCCCGCAGTTCCCCGTCCAGCGCCGGTGAGGGCGATTCCTCGATCAGTTTCTGGTGTCGCCGCTGGATCGAGCAGTCCCGCTCACCCAGTTGGTGCACCACCCCCCGGGAGTCACCGAGGATCTGGAATTCAACGTGCCGCGGGTTGACCAGGAAGCGTTCGAGGTAGAGGGTGCCGTTACCGAAAGCGGAGACCGCCTCGGCCTGGGCCAGTTTGAACGAGTCACGCAGTTCAGTCGCCGAGGCGGCGGTGCGCATCCCCTTGCCACCACCGCCGGCGGCGGCCTTGAGAATCACCGGGTAGCCGATCTCTTCGGCCAGTTCCAGCCCCCGCTCCTCGGTCTTCACCACGCCCTCGCTGCCCGGGACCACCGGCACCTTGGCGGCGATCATCGTTTCCCGGGCCTTGGACTTGTCGCCCATCAGCCGGATCACCGATGGGTCGGGACCGATAAACTTGATGCGGCAGGCGTTGCAGATTTCGGCGAAATGGGCATTCTCCGCCAGGAACCCGTAGCCGGGGTGGATGGCGTCAGCCCCGGTGAGCTCGGCGGCGCTGATCACCGCCGGGATGTTGAGATAGCTGGCGTTGTTCGGGGCCGGACCGATGCAGATGTCCTCGTCGGCGAATCGAACGTGGAGGGAGTCGACGTCTTCCGTGGAGTAGACGGCCACCGTCTTCACCCCCAACTCCCGGCAGGCCCAGATGGTGCGGAGAGCGATCTCCCCCCGATTGGCAATCAGAATTTTCTTGAACATGTATGGGAACCGCCTTCACAGGGCCGGCTGGGGGCCAGCTACCGGGGCCGAATGGAAAACAGCGTCTCCCCGAACTCCACCGGCTGGCCGTTTTCCGGATAGACCTTGACCACGGTGCCGCTGACTTCGCTTTCGATCTCGTTCATCAGCTTCATCGCCTCGACGATACAGAGCACCTTGCCCGACACCACCTCGTCGCCCGCCTTGATGTAGGCCGGGGCTTCGGGGCTCGGGGCGCTGTAGAAGGTGCCCACCATCGGCGACTTGACCAGCAGCAGCCCCTCCTCCGCCTCGGCCGGTTCCACCGATGCGGCAGTGGCGGTGGGCGCGGGCTGCGGGCTGGCCGCAGCAGTGCCGCCGCCCACGGCGGGCGGTCCGAGCGCAATCACCGGAGCGGGTGCCGGCGCGACCTGGGCTGCCGGCTGATTCTTGCTGATGCGGATTTTAATGCCCGCCCGCTCCATCTCGAACTCGTTGACGTTGCGGGTGGAGATGATCTCGACCAGTTCCTTGATTTCTTCGAAGTTCACGCTGTTTTCGCTCCGTCTCTGACCGCCGGTGGCGGCCGGTGCTGTGCTTGCCTCAGGGCGACTTTCGTCAGCGGTTGGACACCCGCTCCACGTATTCTCCGGTGCGGGTGTCGATCTTGACCACATCCCCCTCGTTGAGGAAGAGCGGCACGTTGATCGTCGCACCGGTCTCCAGGGTGGCCGGCTTCGACCCGCCGGAGGCCGTGTCACCGCGGAACCCGGGGCTGGTTTCGCCAATGGGGATCTCGATGAACATCGGCAGTTCCATACCGAGAACTTCGGAACCGTGGAAAAGCATCACAACTTCCTGGTTCTCGCCGAGGTACCCCACCTTGTCGCCCAGCATCTCGCCGCCGATCTGAACCTGTTCGTAGTTGTCCATATCCATGAAGTTGAACTCGTCGTCCGACGCATAGAGGAACTGCATGTTGCGTTCCTGCAGGTCGGGCTTGCCCACCTTCTCTCCGGAGCGAAAAGTGTGCTCGAGAATCAGACCCGTTTTCAGATTTTTCATGCGGGTGCGGACAAAGGCTCCGCCCTTGCCGGGCTTCACGTGCTGAAACTCGACGATGATGCAAGCCGCATCGTTGAAAAGGATCTTCAAGCCGTTACGGAACTCTGAAGTGGAATACACGACCCTGCTCTCCTGCTGACCATAAGCGGTTTTGAATGAATCTGATCCGCTGGTTTATCAATTAGGGATGGCGACCGACTGTACAACAGCGAATTATAGCGGGGCGTTTCGGGCAAAGTCAATAAAAGGTGGTTACCCCAGTTCGTCGCGCAGCCGCATGCCGGCCCCGCGCATCAGGTGGGCCGCCATGCCGGCCGGGCTCTCCGGCCCCAGCAGCAGGACGATGAAGCAATCCTCGCTCACCGGCATCAACAGCAGCTGGGCCTGCTCGGCGCGCAGCAGCAGCTCCCGCGGTTCACCGAAGGAGAGGTCACCATGCCCGCGGCTCAGGCGGCGGAGCAGTGCGGCGTAGTCGGTGGCCAGGTCTTCCCAGTCGTCCGCTTCGCCGCTGTGGCCGGGGGGCGCGGTGGCGATGGCCAGACCGTCGGTCCCCACCAGCGAGGCCCGCCGGGCACCCTCCACCTGGTGGACCAGTTTGCGAAGTTCACTGCCGATCATGTTGGACATGGGTATCTCCCGCCGGTCGAACCGGCACCGGCGGGTCAGCCGCTCTCAGAGCGGTTGGGGGAAAGGGCGCGGGCGGCGTCCAGCAGGCGACCCAGGTTTTCGATTCGCCGCCGGGCACTGTCGGTCACAACGGCATCACCGTCGGCAGAGCCTTCCTCCTCTTCGGCCAGGCGGGAACGGAGGGTGGCAGCGCGGGCGGCAATCTCCTGGTTGTCCGGGTTCATGGAGAGCAGCGTGTCGTATACCCCCAGGGCCTTCTCGTGCAGGCCCTGCTCCTCGTAGAGCCGGGCCAGGGTGGAGGTTTTGATCTGTTCGCCGGTGGAGCCGGGCGCGGGGTCCGGCTCGGCGGGTTGCTCCAGTTGACCGCGGAAGCGCAGGCCCTCCTCGTCATCCGGGCTGAGCTCCAGCAAGCGGTCGACCACCGGCACGGCTTCATCCAGACGGCCCTGCCGGAGCAGCAGTGCGGCATAGAGGCGCGAGGCGAGCAGGTTGTCCGGGGAGTTGCCCAGGACCTTCCCCAGTTCCACCTCCGCTTCGGCATCCTGTCCCAGGTCGATCAGCGAGCGGGCCAGGGTAACCCTCGCCGAGGTGTAACCGGGGAAGGTTTCCAGGCCCCCCCGACAGACTTCCACCGCCTTCTCCAGCTGGCCGTCACGGAAATACTCTTCGGCGAGGGCGAGAAAAAGACGGGTGCCCGGGTTTTCCTCGTATATTCGCTCCAGACGTTCAAG
>RCNC010000805.1_pt1 | contig 20485 bp, 23 predicted proteins | sample 2041301 | NCBI WGS metagenome assembly RCNC01 (sample SAMN09708231, study PRJNA481090) | Marine sediment metagenome, whole genome shotgun sequencing project. | biome: marine sediment; feature: ocean; material: sediment; isolation source: Sewage treatment plant 13A marine sediment (STP13A) ...
AACAATACACGATTATTAACTGAGAAGATCACACCGGCGGTCAATGCGAGCAGCAGGAATGCATAGACAAAAATTCGTGGCCGGAATACGCGGGTTTCCTTGTTACTGAGACGATGTTCGGTCGTGTAACTGATCAGGCCTTTCTTATAGTCCATCTTGTCCATGACCTGATCGCAGACATCAATACAGGCTGCACAGGCGATACATTCGATCTGCAAACCTTCACGGATATCAATACCAGTGGGACAAACCTGCACACAAAGCGTGCAACCGATACAGGCTCCCAGGCCTTTCTCGGCCGGGTCATCGGTCTTGCGCCGACCACCACGTGGCTCACCGCGTTTTTCATCATAGGCGATAACCAGGGTATCTTTGTCAAACATTGCACTTTGGAATCGTGCATAGGGACACATGTATTTACAGACCTGCTCACGCAGAATACCGGCATTACCATAGGTGGCAAAACTGTAAAACAGCAACCAGAAAGTTTCCCAACCACCGAGTTGAAAAGTTATAACTGAATGACCCAGTTCACGTATCGGGGTAAAGAATCCCACGAAAGTAAAACCGGTCCACAGGGCAAAAGTAATCCACAGGAACTGTTTGGTAGATTTACGCAGAATTTTATGGCTGTTCCACGGGGATTTGTCCAGCTTCATGCGCTTGTTGCGGTCACCCTCCACCAGGCGCTCTATCCACAGGAAAGCTTCGGTCCAGACGGTTTGCGGGCAGGCGTAACCACACCATAAACGTCCGGCAACCGCTGTCACAAAAAATAGCGACAGGCCAGCGATGATCAGCATCAGGGTCAGGAAAATAAAGTCCTGTGGCCAGAATGTGAGACTCAGGATATAGAATTTGCGAGCCGGCAGATCAAACAATACCGATTGGTGACCCGCCCAGTTGATCCAGGGCGTGATGTAATAAAGTCCTAGCAGAACCACCACCGCCAGCTTGCGTAAGCTGGCGAATGTTCCTTTTACATCTCTTGGGTAAACCTTCGGATCTTTGCGGTAAAGGGAGTCACCTGCCCCCGCTTTTTGATTCATTTCCAGTCCTCACCTTCAAGATCCGGGTTGGATTCCTTCGGGTCGTGTACTTTGGGTATTGAACGCCCGCCCTCGCCCTTAACATGCCCGCGTGACGGGCCGGTACGAATCATGAACATCGTCAACGCGGATGCAAGCAGACAGATAAGATATAGAAATGCAAAGGCCAGACCATAGGCAAGACGAACACCAATATCATATTCGTGCGCCCAGGAGTTGATCATATCAAGTGGGTTAACAAGGCCAAACAGAATAAACGCACCCGCCGACGCTGAAAGAAAAGCTATCCAGAATACGACAGCCCAATCGCGCTGTCGCATACTCCATCGCCGGTTGACCGGGTGCTCTGTGTTCATCCTTAAATACCCTTGCCCTGTCTTACTCAGAAAGACTCAAAACGTAGGCCGCAAGCAGACGACGCCGGTCTTCACTCAGAAGATTCTGATGGGCTGGCATATTGCCATTACGACCTTCGGTGAGGGTTATCCGAATGGTTTCGGGCTCTCCACCATATAGCCAGATATCGTCATTCAGACGCGGTGCACCCAGTGCCTGGTTGCCACTTCCGTCAGGACCGTGACAGGCAACACACAGCATGTCAAAGTTCTTCTTGCCCCTCGCGGCCATACCTGGATCGGCTTTTTGACCTGACATGCTTTGCACGTAGACCACCAACTCACTGATGCCAGCGTCATCCAGACCACCAACCATGACGGGCATGGCGCCGGCGCGACCAGTGGCTAATGTCTGCATAATGGTGTCAAAACTGCCACCATATAACCAGTCGTCGTCGGTCAGGTTCGGGAAACTACGTGCACCGCGGGCATCAGAGCCGTGGCACATGGCGCAACTGTTGGCAAACAGTCTTTGACCGGTTGCATTGGCCTCGGCATCAGCAATCAGGGTTTCATTATCCATCGCCTTGTAACGTGCAAAAATGGTCTCCTGAGCCTGGGTGGCCGCTTCGATTTCCGATTCATACTGACCTTCCTGACTCCAGCCAAGCACACCGGGGATATTACCGAGCCCACCGAATAACGCCAGGTAAATGAAGGCAAATGCAATGGTGATATAGAACAGTTGCAACCACCATCTCGGCAAGGGGTTATTGAGTTCTACCAGGTCCTCGTCCCAGACATGACCGGTGGTGCCTGTGCCATCATCTCCGTCTTCATCGCGGTTGGAAATACCCTTGGTCCACTGTAACAACCAAAAGCAGGCAAGGATGGTGCCAATGACAATAATAATGACATACCAGTTCCAGAAACTAGTTAACATGATTCACTCCCTTCCCGTCAGTCGAATCCTCATTGTTCGGACCCGGATCATTCGGAATTACGCCATAGTCTTCTTCCAAAGGCAGCATACTGGCTTCATGGAAAGCCGGTTTACGTTTGCGACTCCACGCCCAGGCCCACAAACCGATGAAAGAAAAGATCAGGGCTATTAGAATTGCTCCCCGGACCATATTGATATCCATTTCAGCGTCCGCTCCTTGCATGGCCAAGGCTTTGCAGATAAGCAATGACGGCATCCATCTCGTTTTTGCCTTCAACCACTGAGGGTGCTGCGGCAATATCTTCATCCGAGTACGGGTCGCCAAGCATATTCAAGGCGCGCATTTTCTTCTGCACGATCTCGCCATCTACCATCCTGTCCCGTAACCAACCGTAGTTGGGCATATTGGATTCAGGCACCACGTCGCGTGGATTGGTCAGATGAATGTAATGCCATTCATCACTATAACGCCCGCCTACTCTGGCCAGATCGGGCCCGGTACGTTTTGATCCCCACTGGAATGGCCGGTCGTAAACGGATTCGCCGGCGATCGAGTACGGTCCGTAGCGCTCGGTTTCACTGCGGAACGGGCGGATCATCTGTGAATGGCAGTTGTAACAACCTTCATGCACATACACATCGCGACCTGCGAGTTCCAGCGCCGGATAAGGTACGACACCTTCGGCCGGTTCATTGACCTGATCCAGAAATATAAGTGGAACAATTTCAACCAGTCCGCCAAGACTGATAGCAATGATGATAAATATCGCCATCAGGCTGATATTTGTCTCAAGTTTTTTGTGTCCACTGCTCATACGTGCTCTCCCCAATCTGCAGGTTCTGAAGCAGGAATCGGCTTCATTTCCTTGCTGCCAAGCGTCTTCCAGGTATTCCATGCCATGAAGAACATGCCAGTGAGGAATGTCAAGCCACCCAACAGCCTGATTGCGTAATAAGGTTTGGTTGCTACCAGGCTTTCGATAAAGCTGTAAGTCAAGGTGCCATCATCGTTAAATGCACGCCACATCAGGCCCTGCATAACACCGGCAATCCACATAGAGGTGATATACATCACCACGCCGATGGTTGATGTCCAGAAATGGATATCAATGGCCTTGATGCTGTACATTTTCTTCTCGCCGATCAGGCGCGGAATCAGGCAATACAGCGAACCGATGGTCATCATGGCAACCCAGCCCAATGCGCCGGAATGCACGTGGCCGATAGTCCAGTCGGTGTAGTGACTCAATGCATTGACTGTCTTGATCGACATCATCGGACCTTCAAAGGTGGACATACCATAGAAACTCAGGGCCACGATCATGAATTTCAAAACCGGATCAGTGCGTAACTTATGCCAGGCACCCGACAAGGTCATGATACCGTTGATCATGCCGCCCCAGCTGGGTGCCAACAGGATTAACGAGAACACCATGCCAATGGATTGCAGCCAGTTGGGCAAAGCGGTGTAGTGAAGGTGATGCGGACCCGCCCACATATATATGGCGATCAGGGCCCAGAAATGCACAATGGACAAACGGTAGGAATATACCGGTCCTTCCGCCTGCTTGGGCACAAAATAATACATCATCCCCAGGAAGCCGGCGGTCAGGAAGAAGCCTACCGCATTGTGGCCGTACCACCACTGCACCATCGCATCTACCGCACCCGAATAGATCGGGTAGGACTTGTCGATCGTGATCGGAAATGACAGGTTGTTAACGATATGCAGCACCGCAATGGTCAGTATGAATGCACCATAAAACCAGTTGGCGACGTAGATATGGCTGACCCTGCGCTTGCCGATCGTACCAAAGAACAGCACCGCGTATGCTACCCAGACCAGTGTGATCAGGATATCAATCGGCCATTCAAGCTCGGCATATTCCTTGCTCTGGGTCCAGCCTAATGGCAATGTCACCACCGCACTCAGGATGACTGCCTGCCACCCCCAGAAAACAAATGCTGCCAACTTGTCGGAAATCAGGCGAACATGGCAGGTCCTCTGTACAACGTATAAAGAGGTGCCTATCAGGCCGCTACCACCAAAGGCAAAAATGACCGCATTGGTATGTAATGGACGCAAGCGGCCATAGGTCAACCAGGGTATATCGAAATTCAGTATGGGTAGCCATAATTGCGCAGCAATAATGACGCCAACCAACATTCCGACAATGCCCCACAGTATAGTCACGATGACAAATTGTCTGACAACTTTATCGTTGTAAGTCATGATTAAACTCTTCCCTCACTTTTTTGATTAAAAAGGTTTTGCCGAAGCCACATATTCAAACGACGGAAATCGTCTGCGTTTTGCTGCCGGGCAGACAGGATAACCAGCCTGCGTAGCGAATCTCCATCGTCAATACGTAAAACGGCAACCCGGTGAGTACACCATTGTTGACCGTCCAAAAACCCCTCGATTGTATCTTTATGGGCGGATTCTAAACCTACCCACCCGTCTGCAAAAATGACCAAGGTCAATTTGGCTTCACTTACTTTAGAAAAACTTAATGTAAATATGCCCCATCCTATAACAAAAATCAAAACCACCAATAAAGCCGGTTGCGAACTGAGCAGCGCTGCAAGCAATGCAAGCAACATCAACAAACCAACCGGGATGACAAAATCCCGTCTGCTGGCAACTGTCAGTCTGATTGGATTGTTATACGACATTGGCAATTGTTTTGATCAAAATCAGTACTTCCGGGTCTTTCGGTAAGTCTCTGCCTGAAATCCAGTCATATAACACGTCATCTTCCTGCTTCAACAGTTCTTCGAGTTGAGGCCAGTCACCTTCAATTAACGATTCAGTCTGTTGAGCAAAAAATGCCTCGAACAGCACATCCAGTTCCTTCATTCCGCGCCGGCTTTGCCAACGTAGTCTTTTTACCCTGTCCTGCCCGCTATGCATACCAGGCGGCGGTCTTATGCCCCACTCCTTTCCAATAGCATCTTCTTGGTCTCGGCAATTGCTTTACCCGGATTCAGGCCCTTGGGACAGGTTGATGTGCAATTCATGATGGTGTGGCAACGATAAAGCCGGAAAGGATCATCCAGCGCATCAAGTCGTTCGCCTGTATCTTCATCACGGCTGTCTACCAACCAGCGGTAGGCCTGTAATAAAATGGCAGGTCCCAGGTAACGATCGCCGTTCCACCAGTAGCTCGGGCATGAGGTTGAACAGCAGGCACACAGGATGCACTCATACAATCCGTCCAGCTTTTCGCGTTCTTCCTGAGACTGTAATCTCTCCTGATCCGGCAGCGGAACACTTTGGGTACGAATCCATGGCTTGATACTGGCGTACTGCGCATAAAAATGCGTCATATCCGGTACCAGGTCCTTGACCACCTCGAGGTGTGGTAATGGATTTATTTTAATCTCGCCTTTGATGTCTTTGATGGGTTTCGTACACGCCAGAGTATTGGTTCCATCAATATTCATCGCGCAGGAACCACAAATACCCTCACGGCATGAACGTCGAAGTGTCAGTGTCGGATCAATTTCATTTTTAATCTTCAGGATTGCATCCAGCACCATCGGACCACAATCATCCAGATCAATGTCGAATGTATCGATACGCGGGTTCTCGCCTGTATCCGGGTTCCATCGGTAAATATGAAATGTCTTGGTATTGGCCGACCCTTCCGGTGCGGAGTGCTTCTGCCCTTTAACCGGACGGGATTCAGGAGCTAATCTTAATTCGAGCATGGGATTTTCCTTTTGTCCTGCCTGTTAATAGACACGTGGCTTGGGTGGTACGACCTCGACATCATCGGTCAGCGTATATAAATGCACCGGTCGGTAGTCAATGGTCACGTTGCCCTCCCCGTCAAGTTCGGCGATCGTATGTTTCATCCAGTTTTCATCGTCCCGGTCAGGGTAATCCTCATGGGCATGCGCCCCGCGACTCTCCTTGCGGTTCTCAGCTCCATACATGGCAACCATGGCACAGCCAAGAAGATTGCGTAACTCGAGCGTTTCTACGAGATCGGAATTCCACACCATCGAGCGGTCACTGACCTTGATGTCATCAAACATTGCACTGACGTCTGAGATCAACTTACAACCTTCCTCAAGCACCTTGGAGGTACGGAAAACAGCGGCATTATTCTGCATGACCTGCTGCATTTCGTCCCTGATGCTCGCCGCGCTATTTTTGCCATCGGCGTTGCGTAAACGATCAAAATCAGCAACCAGTGGGGCCAGAACCCCCTGGTCAATTTGCCCATGCCGCTGATTGGGTTTGATCACTTCCGCGCAGCGGTGCGCAACTGCACGACCGAAAACAATCAGGTCAAGCAGTGAATTTGAACCCAATCGATTGGCACCGTGAACAGATACACAGGCGGCCTCACCAATGGCGAACAAGCCGGGAACCACGGAATCGGGATCACCATCTTTCAGGTTCACCACTTCGCCGTGATAATTGGTCGGGATACCACCCATGTTGTAATGTGCGGTAGGAATAACAGGGATGGGCTCTTTGGTCACATCCACACCCGCAAAAATCTCTGCACTCTCGGCAATACCCGGCAAACGCTTGTTAATGACATCAGCACCCAGGTGTTGCAGATTCAGATGTATGTGATCCTTCTTCGGGCCAACACCCCGCCCTTCCCTGATTTCGATGGTCATGGAACGACTGACTACATCGCGTGAAGCCAGGTCTTTGGCGTTGGGAGCATAACGTTCCATAAAACGTTCGCCGTCCGAATTGGTCAGGAATCCACCCTCACCCCGAACACCCTCGGTGATCAAGACACCCGCACCATAAACACCGGTCGGATGGAACTGGATAAACTCCATATCCTGCAACGGTAATCCAGCCCTCAGAACCATACCATTGCCATCACCGGTACAAGTGTGTGCAGAGGTGCATGAGAAATAGGTACGACCGTATCCGCCGGTGGCCAGAATCACGGCATGTGCGCGGAACAGGTGTAAAGTACCTTCTGCAAGATCCCACGCCAGTACGCCACGGCAGACGCCGTCATCATCCATCAATAGATCAAGTGCGAAATACTCAATAAAGAAAGTCGCATCGTGTTTAAGTGCCTGTTGGTACAGGGTGTGCAGGATGGCATGGCCGGTACGGTCGGCTGCCGCGCAGGTTCGCTGTGCTGCTACACCATTCCCATAGTCTGTAGTCATACCACCGAATGGACGCTGGTATATTTTGCCGTCCTCGGTACGTGAAAAAGGTACACCATAGTGTTCCAGTTCGATCACTGCGGGCACGGCTTCCCGGCACATGTATTCGATCGCATCCTGGTCACCGAGCCAGTCCGAACCTTTGACGGTGTCGTACATATGCCAGCGCCAGTCGTCTTCACCCATGTTGCCAAGTGCCGCTGACATGCCGCCCTGTGCTGCCACCGTATGGCTGCGGGTTGGAAATACCTTGGAAATGCATGCGGTTTTCAACCCGGTAGCGGCCAGACCCATGGTTGCCCGTAATCCGGCTCCGCCGGCACCCACCACAATGACGTCATATTTATGTTCTGTTATAGAGTAGTCGTTGCTCATGGTTCAGGCTCCCAGTACCAGTTTCAGAGCTGCAATGGCACTGATCAAAAATGCGACAAGACAGGCAAATCGTACGAATATCAACAAGGCAAATTCCAATGCTGCAATATGCACATAATCTTCTATCACTACCTGTAGACCGAGTTGCGTGTGATAGAACACGGCACCGGCCAACAATATGGCCATACCTGCGTTGATTGGTGATGACATGGCAGCACTGGCGGTCGCGTAATCTACGCCGGCCAGCGAAACTCCCAGCCACAATATCCAGGTGGCCAGCAGTAATAAAATCAAGGCTGAGTAGCGTTGTGAGCGCCAATGGTGTGATCCCTCGCCTGAACTACCCGTGCCACGAACCCGGGCCAATGGGTTTTGCATGCTCATAAGCCTGCTCCCAAAACGACCAGGGTCAAAACCACTGATGCCACGATCGTGAGCCAACCGGAAGAACGAACCTGTGATATTTCCAGCATCCAGCCTGCATCCCAGATCAGGTGACGTATACCGCCAAACATGTGAAAGCTGAAACTGAACACACTGGCGGCAATGACCAGTTTGCCCAATACACTGCCAAGCCAGAGACTCAGTGCTGCAAATGATTCCTCACCACTCGCCAAAGCGATTAACCAGCAGAGTAAGAGTGGCGCTGTCACCACTGACATAAAAACACCTGTCAGGCGGTTCAAAATAGAAAGCACCGAGGTTATCTGGAACTTATAGTATGGCCCCAGCATGTACGGCGACATTGGGCGTTTCGTAGTGCTCATTATTTGGCAGCCTCTTTTGTCTTAAGGTTTAAATCAAAAATCGCTACAGCGACCCGCTTTTTCCCAGTCACCATAACGGGTGGGTTCAGGGCCTTTGGGGCCACCCACTTCAACAGGTTTTTTTGGCGATAAGTTGGTTTCAGCTTGTTGCTTTGAACTTTTTTCAGAACTATTTGATGAGATGGGCGCTGCTTTTTGCTGGTGATTTTTCATTAACAAATGCCCCACATCCCGATGTAACTCTCCAACTAATTATTGTAACGGCAAAACACAGTTGTTTGCGAGTCCACTTTACTTTTTTTTAGCACTTCATGCTGTCTGTTTTAAGGTAAAATGAGAGTGTGAATCATTTACCACGCACAACAGGACATTTATACCGATGATTGCGCTCGATTACCTGACAGCAATTCGTTTCAGCGGCACCGATGCTGGAGATTTTTTGCACAACCAACTGAGTTCAGATGTACTGGCCTTATCTGACGGCGAATCTGTTTTCGCCTGCTATTGCGAACCCAAGGGGCGGGTGCTGGCTTTAATGCTGGTTGGCCGGGCTGATGAGGATTACTACGTCATCATGACCAGTGCCCTGGCTGCGACCGTCAGCACGCGCCTCAAAATGTATGTCATGCGATCAAAGGTGAACATCGAGGTGTTGGACGAAACCACGGTAGCGGGTTTGCGGGAACATGATGCTGCGGAACCGTCAGTGGTGCTGAACATCTCAATTCCATTGGCTGGTAGCACTGAATCACTAGCAATACTAAACCACGCTACGGCAACCGACAGCAACGCCTCCTTAAGCGATGCATGGAAAGCATCTGAACTGGTACAGGGTATCTGCTGGTTATGCCCCGAAACCAGTGCTCAATTTTTGCCACAAATGCTTGGTTTTGATCAATTGGGGGCAGTGAATTTCCGTAAAGGATGTTACCCCGGTCAGGAAATCGTTGCGCGTACACATTATCTTGGAAAGGTTAAACGTCATCCGCGCCTGTTGCGGATCGTTACCGATATTTGCCCGGAACCTCTCGATAAAATTCGAATATTGAGTGATGACAAGGACTATCAGGCCATCATCGTAGATTTTGGGCGTGACGAGGATGGTCGAACCCGTCTGTTTGTAGTTACCCGGATGGATCCTGAGTTGACCGCTCAGCAAGTCGAATATCAGGGTCGGGTCGTCGCTTTAGCCTGAGAGTTATCCCGCCTGGGCAACGATGTAACACACCCAGCCCGGGTCAGCATCGCCTGTTTCTGAAATTGTGTAAATACCATTGCCTTCATTTTTTTCCTCATCCGTGCCCTCCCAATAGATGTCTACTTGTGAGAATCCGGCTTCATACAAAATCTCGCGTATTTCCGGCAGGGTCCACAAACGCCAGTGATAACTGAAGGCTTTTTCCATGCGCGATTTGTCTGGCAATTCAAAGTGGATATGGCAGGTCATGCAGGAATCGATCGGATTGAATTCCGCCTGATCCCAGATATAGGTAAAGTCATTGCCGTCATCATCCACACATTCACGCGGCTCAGTCAAAACCATGGGTGCCTCGTAACCACCGTAGGCATCCAGAAACAGAATACCATCGGAAACAAGCCCATCCAGGGCATTTGCAAAATACTCGCGTAAATCATCCCGTTTCAAAAACAGGTAATAGCTGAAGTTCATCGCCAGGATAATGTCTACCAGACCGGGACGCGTTTGCAATACATCCTCATTAAGCAATTCAATTCTTTCAGACTGCTCTTCATCCAATACCGCCAGGTTATTCAAACGACCCCACTCGAGCACAGACTCATCCAGATCAACCCCTATTGCCTGGTGGTTATCATCCCGAATCACCCATTCACAGGCAGTGTTGGCGGTGCCACAGAAATCTTCCCTCAATAATTCGGCGGGCCTTTTCCGGAGTTCGGACCAGGTTTGTTCGATAAAATCAATTTCAGACTCCACATCCTGTACAGCCTGCTGGTAAAGCAGATGGCGATCGGCACTGGCTGACATGGAATCTCCCGATTCAGGACAAGGTGAGATCGGGAACTGATCGAGAGGGCAGCCTGGGCTGTTAGAGTTTTTGATACTTTTCCGAAACATACTGATCGATCAGGGCGAGAAAGTCAGCGGTCAAATCATCACCCCTGAGTGTTGCGGATTTCTCGCCATCGACAAATACAGGTGCCACCGGTGACTCACCCGTACCTGGCAGGCTGATACCGATGTCGGCCTGACGGCTTTCGCCCGGACCATTGACGATGCAACCCATGACTGCGAGGCTCAGGTTTTCCGCACCTTCATACTTGAGTTTCCACTCAGGCATCTGTGTGCGCACATGATTGGTCACATCGCGGGCCAGTGACTGGAAAAAAGTACTGGTTGTCCGGCCGCAGCCGGGACAAGCGATAACCATAGGTGTGAAAGCCCGCAAGCCCATGCTCTGGAGCAATTCCTGGGCCACGATCACCTCGTCGGTCCTGGACTGGCCGGGCTCAGGTGTTAATGAAATGCGGATCGTGTCACCGATACCTTCCTGTAACAATACTGCAAGGGCTGCGGAGGAGGACACAATCCCCTTACTGCCCATACCCGCCTCGGTCAATCCGAGGTGCAACGCGTATTCGCAACGTTTCGCCAATTCTCTGTATACAAGGATCAGATCCTGTACGCCGCTTACCTTGCAGGAAAGGACGATCCGGTCGCGTGACAAACCCAGTTCTTCCGCTTGCTCAGCACTATCAAGTGCAGACCGGATCAGGGCTTCGCGCATAACCGCATCGGCTGGTTGCGGTGAACTGGCTTTGCCGTTGGCGTCCATCAGTTTTGCCAATAAACGCTGGTCAAGGCTGCCCCAATTCACACCGATACGGACAGGTTTATCATGTTCAATGGCGAGTCCGACAATGGTCGCAAACTGGTCATCACGTTTCTTACCAAAACCAACATTACCGGGATTGATGCGATATTTGGCCAGCAGACGCGCACACTCGGGGTGCTGCTGCAGCAGACGATGGCCGTTGTAATGGAAGTCACCGACAACAGGAACTTCGCAGGACATCATTTCCAGACGTTCCATGATACCGGCTACCGAGGCGGCTGCATTCTCGGTATTGACTGTAATGCGGACGAGTTCCGAACCCGCACGCGCCAACTGGGCAATTTGCGTCGCTGTTGAACGAATATCCTCGGTATCGGTATTGGTCATGGATTGCACCACGACCGGGTGCTCTGAACCTATCAGGATTCCCCCAACCTTCACGGTTGGGGTGACACGTCGTATGCCTGTTTCTGCTTCCATGCTCACACTGTCAGCCTGCAGAAGAATCTTCGTCAGAAGATGCACTGTTAGAAGATGGGTTACCCTCACGACTCATAACCGGCCAGGCTGCATGCAGATATTCCCACATCGACCAAAGCGTCAGGGCTGCGGCGAGATATAGCAATAACTCACCAACAAGAGCGACAGGTAAACCAAACAGGCTATATTGGTACAGGAGGCAACTGATCGCTGTCATTTGAAAAATGGTCTTGAACTTGCCGAGCAGTCCGACTTTGACCGTACCACTCTCTCCCATTTCAGACATCCATTCCCTGAGCGCGGAGATCGCGATCTCACGACCAATGATGATGGCTGCAGACAGTGTAAACAAAATCATTGGAGCCATAAGTGGTGGTGGACTCTGCACCAGTAACACCAATGCAGTTGCAACCATCAGTTTGTCGGCGACCGGATCAAGAAACGCACCAAAGGCAGACATCAAACCCATACGTCTGGCCAGGTAGCCATCAAGCCAGTCGGTCACCGCCGCCAGGATAAAAACCGCCGCAGCCGCCAGTGGAGCCCAAAGGTAGGGCAAATAGAAAAATACAACCAACACGGGAATCAGTGCGATACGCAACAGCGTCAAAATCATCGGAAACGTCATTTGCATGGTTCAAGGCCCAGTTGAAGTTATCTGCTTATTATCGCAGACCCAAGCACTTTTTTGCAGGGATAAATACAAATCACGCGGTGTGTAATTTGTTACGTGCGATTTGCAAAAACATGTACGATGCGTAAATGTTACGTGCAAATTGTGTGAAACGGCATGGTGTCCAATTTTTACGTACAATTTGTGGGAAACGGCATGGTATCCAATTGGTACGTACAATTTATGGGAAACCGCATGGTATCCAATTTTTACGTACAAATTGTGGGAAACCGTAGGGTGGGTAACTTGTTACCCACGAATCATCAGGAGCAAGCGGTTTGCCAATTGAAACGTGCGTAACAAGTTACGCACCCTACTAGTGGAGTGCTTTGAAAATTCTTTTGGCCAACTGCTGATTGATGCCGGGGATGCCGGACAATTCTTCGACACCTGCTTTGCGAACACCCTGGATACCGCCGAAATGGGTTAGTAAAGCCCGTCGTCTGCGGGCGCCTACTCCGGGAATATCTTCGAGTACTGAATATACTGCCGCTTTTTGTCGACGGCCACGGTGCCCCGTGATGGCGAAACGGTGTGCCTCGTCCCGGACCTGCTGGATCAGGTGGGAAGCGGCAGACTCAGGGCCCGGCTGAAGACTGTGAGGTGCAACCGGCAGTATCCATTCCTCATAACCCGCGCGCCGTGATGGTCCCTTGGCGACACCCATCAATGGAATGTCACTGAGGCCGCATTCGGCCAGTACTTCCATCGCAATGCCCAGTTGCCCCTTGCCACCGTCAACCAGGATCAAATCCGGCATATGCCCTTCTTCTTTCTGCAGTTTCCGATACCTGCGGCTCAGCACTTCGCGCATGGCGGCATAGTCATCACCTGGCTCAAAACCTTTCAGGTTATAGCGCCGGTAGCGCGATTTAACCGGTCCATCGAGACCAAATACCACGCATGAGGCGACCGTCTTGTGACCGGACGTATGTGAAATATCGAAACACTCTATAGTTTGCGGTGTATCTTCCAGCAGAAGCAATTCGGCCATCGCTTCAAACTGCTTGCTGATTCGTGATGTCTCCGATCTCCGCATGTGTAAGGCATTGAGTGCATTCCGGCCCGCCAGTTCCAGCCATTGTTTACGATGGCTGCGCGGATGTGACTGGATGCGCACCTTGCGACCGGCACGTTCGCTGAAAACCGCTTCAAACAGTTCCTGCTGCTCAAGAGAATGGGAAAGTATTAACTCAGGTGGTGGTTCACGCTCACGAAAATACTGGCCAAGAAACGCATGTAGTATTTCTTCATCTGTATGCCCTTCTGATTGGGTCGGGAAATAATCGCGCTGGCCGAGACTACGCCCACCCCTTACGGTAATGACCTCAATCGCGCAGCTACGCTGCATCCTGGCCAACGCAATAATATCCAGGTCACCATTGCCTGCGGACACGAACTGACGTGCCTGCATTTGTTTCAGATGATTGATCTGGTCACGGAACTGAGCGGCCTTTTCATAGTGCTGCAAACTGGCCGCGCTCTCCATGCGGTCTATCAGACGGTTGATTACCTTCTGGCTTTGTCCACGTAAAAACAACAGGGCATCCTCGACCTGGCCTGCGTACGCTTCTGTGCTTGTCTTGCCAACACAGGGCGCTGTACAACGTTTGATCTGGTACTGCAGACACGGCCTGGTGCGATGGCTGAAGTAACTGTCCTCACAATTTCGCAACAGGAACAGCTTCTGGATCAGGTTGATACTTTCACGTACCGAACTGGCCGATGGATAAGGGCCGAGATATTGCCTGCGCCGGTCTCTTCCGCCGCGGTGAAATGCAATCCGCGGATACGCATGGTCTGTGCCCAGCATCACCCATGGGTAACTTTTATCATCACGAAGCAACACGTTGTAACGTGGTTTGAGCGATTTTATCCACTCGTTCTCAAGTAAAAGGGCCTCGGCTTCGGTACGGGTCAGGCTGACCTCGATGGACTGAATACGCGCGACCATACGCATGATGCGTTCAACCTTGGGTCTGGCATCGAAATAACTGGAAACACGTTTGCGCAGGTTGGCAGCTTTACCGACATACAGGGCATTACCCTCAATATCACGCATCAGGTAAACGCCAGGACCAGCAGACAGACGACGGGTAAACTTTTTACCGTCGAACTCTGCGTTGGATTTCGGTACAGCTTTCTCCACTAGCGGCCCAAACGCTCCTCGACGTCCTTCAGCAAACCCGCGGTTGCAGATTCCAGTAGCTCACACATATAGGTAAAGCCATCCATTCCGCCATAGTAAGGGTCAGGAACTTCATCCGGATGACCCTCCGGGTGGTACTCCATCATCATTTTAAGAGCGGCAGTGGAATCCAGGGGCTTGATACGCTGTAAATCTTCGAAATTACTACGATCCATTACCACAATCAGATCGTAGTTATGAAAATCAGATGTACTCACTTTCCGGGAGCGCAAATGATCAATATCAACGTCAAATCTCGCGGCCGTGTCGACAGCCCGTGGATCCGGCCCATGACCGACGTGATAGCCGTGGGTACCGGCAGAGTCAATTGAAATCAGTTCTGAGTAGCTTGATTGTTTTAATGCGTGCGCAAAAAAACCTTCCGCCGAAGGGGATCGACAGATATTTCCCATACATACAAATAATATATTAAACATATATTTATAACTCTTTTTTAATTATTTACATTCAGTATATTTCGCACACGTTCTAAATCATCATGCGTATCGATACCTGCAGGGATGAACTCACATGCCCTGGCAAGAGCAATTCGCCCACCCTGCTCCATTATCCGTAATTGCTCAAGACGTTCTGCCTGCTCCAATGGCGTCGGCTTGCATCGGGTGAAACGTCGTAGAGCAGCGAGACGATACGCATACAGGCCCAGATGACGTTTCCACTCGACCCCCGACGATAGAGCGGCGTCTATATCAGAGAAACTGCGTGCATAAGGAATGGTAGAACGACTGAAATACAATGCTCGATCTTTCGAATCAGTAACGACTTTTACTGCATTGGGGTTACGAACCTCGTTAGCTTCCGTGATCGGCCAATACAGGCTTGCCACTTCGCAATCAGTTTGCTGATCCAGCAAAGCCGCAACCTGGTCAAGACAGGCCGGCGGCATCAGGGGTTCATCACCCTGTAAATTCACCACCAGGTGGTCATCGGGCCAATCCAATTTTGACGCACATTCTGCAATCCTGTCACTGCCGCTTTGATGATCGGATCGCGTCAGCAATACCTGTGCTCCAAAATCCTTCGCGATTGCAACAATGGAGTCATCATCAGTCGCAATGACTACAGATTGAGCAGATGATTCGATCGCCCGTTGCCAAACGCGTTGCAGCATCGGTTGTCCTGCCAGATCCAGCAATACTTTTCCCGGCAGACGCTCGGATGCAAAGCGGGCCGGAATGACGATGTGATAGACACTGAGATTGGTCGGGTTCATGATCTTTACTTCATCAATTTTGTTAATTGTTCTCTAAATGTACTTTCAAATTCAGTGGATAGATGTGTGTCTACGGGTATATACCATGCGTTTTCCAGCTTGAGGGAACGACACTTAACCGCATCTTTCTCCGTCATGATAATTACTGAACCGCTTGCCAGTGAATCGAAATCGTCGCTTGTATAGTTATGATGGTCCGAAAACCCATGCGGTTCCACGTCAAAGCCCATGCCTTCCAGCATGTTGAAAAAGCGTGCCGGATTGCCAATTCCCGCCACCGCATGAAGCCTGGTTTCAGTAAATTTTTGCCGGAATTCCTCTGCCTCATACTCCGTATCACCATCAATTGAGCGCACCACACTTGCCTTTAAGTGCATTACACTCACATCAACATCATCCGGCTTTGCATTCCAATGGCCATTTGTGACTACATGGTCAACCTGTCTGAGCCGCTCAGCACTTTCACGTAAAGGACCGGCAGGAATGAGGTAAGCATTTCCGGTACCCCGCTGACCATCGACTACGCAAAATTCGATATCCCGGTGTAAATCAGCCTGCTGAAGACCATCGTCCGAAATAATCAGGTCCAGTTTCATTTCATTCAGCCTTTGCACGGCTTCACGTCTTTTGGATGCAACCACGACCGGCACACCGGTACGTAACGCCAGTAATACCGGTTCATCGCCACAGGTTCGGGTATCACTGTCAGCCTCAACAACCAATGTATCCCGACTTTGGCGGCCATAACCCGTGCTGGCAATCCCGGGCTTCAAATTCATTTCAATGGCGATCTCGCACAATCGAATGACCAGGGGGGTCTTGCCAGTACCACCAGCGGTTATGTTGCCCACGATAACGAGCGGCACACATGAATGGAACATTTCATCTGCGGATTGTCCGCGTTTTTGGCGACGTTGATAGGCTGCCCGGTATAGAGGCACCAGCATCCGCAAATACCATGGTGGCCGACTAGCGCCATACCAGCGACTTAGAAGCCAGTTTTCAACTCCTGAGCGCATAGTGGATGATAAAAAACGGCACTATTGTTGATGCCCGAACTGGGTTTGATACAGGCGCGCGTATGTCTTTCCACTGGCCAGCAGTTCATCGTGGGTACCCTGCTCTATCACCCTGCCCTCACCCAGAACGATGACCTGGTCGGCGTTTTCAATGGTGGAGAGACGGTGCGCTATAACCAGCGTTGTGCGACCCTTCATGACTTCTTTCAGCGCATTCTGAATGGCCCGCTCGGATTCTGAATCGAGGGCCGAGGTGGCTTCATCGAGAATTAGGATCGGTGCATCTTTCAGTAATGCCCGGGCGATCGCCAAACGTTGTCGCTGACCACCAGATAACAGCGTGCCACTTTCACCCAGGAGGGTATCCAGTCCATCGGGTAGCTTTTCGATGAATTCCATCGCATGTGCTGCCGTGGCCGCGCGGAGTATGGCTTCCCGATCGGTTTCCGCCAGCGCGCCATAGGCGATATTACCCGCGATAGTGTCATTAAATAGCACCACATCCTGGCTCACCAGTGCGATCTGCTTGCGCAAGTTATTAAGCTGGTAGTCTATAAGCTCAATACCATCAAGCAAGATATGGCCGGAATTATAGGTGTAGAAACGTGGTAATAAGCCGGCCAATGTCGTTTTACCGCTGCCACTCTGACCAACCACCGCCGTTACACTGCCTGCCGGAAAGCGCAGACTGATTTCCTCCAGCACGGCCTGAAAACCTTTCTCATACTGGAAACTGACATTTTGGAACTCGACCTCGCCCCTGACACGCTCGACGGCATGTGTACCCTCATCCTTCTCTTTGTCGGTATCAACGACTGCAAAGATACTCTCTGCTGCCGCAATGCCCTTCTGCATCTGTGACTGTACGTTTGTCAGTCGTTTAAGCGGTGGAATAGTGGCAATCATTGCAAAGAATATCGCCGTGAAAGTACCCGCTGAAATCTGCTCCAACATCGATGGTCGGGTTGCAACCACCATCAGTGTCACCAGGGCGATACCGGCAGCAAACTGTACGATGGAAGAACTGAACATATGTGTGGCAACCATACGCATATGCAGACGCCGGGTCCGTTCATTGACAAGCTCAAAACGGCTTTTTTCAGTCTCCTGCCCGAGAAAGACCTTAACCACCTTGTGCCCTACCACGGCCTCTTCCGTCACATGGGCGACATCCCCCATTGACTCCTGGATATTGCGGCTGATTTTACGGAACTTGCGACTGATGACCGTCACCACCAGTGCAACCACCGGTACCAATATTAACAAAACCGCCGTCAGCTTGGCATTGGTCGTAAGCATCAGGGCAACGAGATATATCAGCAGCAGTATGTCGCGGAATGCCGACATGACGGCCTTGGTTGCGGCATGGGCAACCTGCTCAGAGTTGTAGGCCAGCTTTGAAATCAATTGACCGGGGGAATTTTTATCATAAAAAGTTGCGGGTAAATGAAGGTAACTGGCGAACAATTCTTCGCGCAGATCGGCCACAACACGTCTGCCGGTCCACTCCATACCGTAAGCACCGGCGAAATGGCCAATGATACGTAAAATAATGACCCCCATTACACCGGCAGCCAGGAACATACCGTAGGCCGCATCTTTTGCAACAAACACCCGGTCGATCAGTGGCTCAACAAAACCAATAAATACCGCCTGCATGGCTGCATCAAGGCTGACGCCGACTATCCCTAAGGCAAACATCATCCAGTATTTCCTGGTGTAGCCCCAAAGGCGCTTATAGACGACGCCTGGCGTGTAGGTGATATTTTCAGCCATTATTATTGGTTTTCTGTAATTCTTTCAGTTGCAATGGACAGCCGGGAAAAGCCAAGCTGCGCGGTGACATCCATGGCAGTCACAACAAAGTGGTGAGGAGTTTCAGCATCGGCCCTTAATATTATCGGTATATTGCGATCATCTCCCGCAGCTTCAATGAATGCGGCCTGCAAAGTTGCAGGTTTTCCATCCACGAGTTGACGGTCATTGAGGTAAAACTGGCCATTTTGATCGATGACCAGTTCGAAACTGTTGGGTTGATCTTCAGGGGTGCTGACGTTTTTTGCTTCGGGCAGATCTACTTTCAATACCGCCTGATGTTCAAACGTAGTGCTCACCATGAAAAATATCAACAACAGGAACACCACATCAATCAGACCTGTCAGGCTGATCTCCGGGTCTTCGGTGCGGGATGATCTGAGTTGCATTGGCTAGCCTCCAACTGGTCGGAAACCGGTCGGTGCGGTATTGCCGCGTTCAATACAATCAATCAGGCTGATCGCTTTTTCTTCCATCACTATGACGTATTCAGCTACCGTGCCACGGAAAAAACGATAAAAGAAATAGCTGGGTATCGCGACTGTTAAACCGGCTGCCGTGGTGATCAGAGCCTGCGAAATACCACCTGCCAGGACATTTGCATCACCAACACCGTTGATCATGATGGCGGAAAAGACCTCGATCATACCAATTACAGTACCGAGCAAACCCAGTAGCGGGGATATACCAGCAATGGTGCCCAGGGTGTTCAGAAAACGCTCCAGATCGTGCACAACATGGCGCCCGGTATCTTCCACAGCTTCCTTGATAATCTCCCTGGGTCGTTTTCTGTTGACCAGTGCAGCCGCATAAAGCCTACCCAAAGGCGATTCGGCACGCAGTTGGTTGATATGGCGTTGATCGAGTTCATGCCTGGCGGCCCAATCCTCAACTGTCGCTCCGAGCCCGTCCGGAATTACTTTCTTTCTGCGCAGTGTCCAGAACCGTTCGATGATAATCGCCACCGACAGAGTCGAACACAGCAGGATGGGTGCCATCAGCCAGCCACCGGCAAGAATAATTTCCAGCACGCAGTTTCACTCCTTTGATTAAAGCTGTTTGGATAATACCTTATGTTCAGGATGAACGGTATGCCGCGGGCGCATGTAAGCGCACGACTGCATGGACGCAGGAGGTAAAGCAACGCAGGAGCAGTTGCCGAAGAGCGGCGCTCCCCTTTCAGCTTCGCAAGGACCATAAACCGTAGGGTGCGTAACTTGTTACGCACGTTTTGACCCGTGCGTAACAAGTTACGCACCCTACATGGCATGAATCGAAACCATACGTAACGAGTTACGCATGCCGCCTTATGGACACCCCCCGTCAGCTGGCCACCGCCATATGGATTTTCGGCTTACCCGCGCAGATTCAATTGTTAAGTTACCCGCAGAGTTTCCTGTAATACGAATACCGCCGCATTGTGCGGTATTCAGAGTTGGTATATCTGCACTTGCATAGCGTTTAACCACATCTGCGCGTGGAAAGCCGAAGCGGTTCATGGCACCTGAGGAAATCAGCACCCACGCAGGCTGAACGGCATCAATCAGGGCCTGTGAGGATGATGTTGAACTACCATGGTGAGGTGCGATCATCAGCGTGTGGTGTCCAAGCCCGTTATCAACCAGGCGTTGTTCCAC
>RCNC010003410.1_pt1 | contig 20476 bp, 17 predicted proteins | sample 2041301 | NCBI WGS metagenome assembly RCNC01 (sample SAMN09708231, study PRJNA481090) | Marine sediment metagenome, whole genome shotgun sequencing project. | biome: marine sediment; feature: ocean; material: sediment; isolation source: Sewage treatment plant 13A marine sediment (STP13A) ...
GCTCAATGTAACGGAGAGAACGACGGATCAGCCTCCATAACTGTCAGCGGCGGTGCAGGAGGATATACCTATTCATGGGATGGAGAACTTAATGGCCTGGTCTCCACAGCAGAAGACCCCATCGACCTGCCGGCCGACACCTACACCCTGACCGTCGTTGACGGGACCGACTGCTCTAGAACTTTCCCTTCATTTGTTGTTATCGGTGAACCACTGCCTTTTACAATCAGATTCGATGGAGTCAACAATGTATCTTGCTTCGGCGGGAACGACGGATCCTTAAAAATCACCCCCAATGGAGGAACACCCGGCTATGTCTTTCTCTGGGAAGGTACCACCACCCCTTTCACTTCCGCTGATGAGGATCCTATAAAAATGCCAGCAGATGTTTATGATCTGACCATTACCGATTCACGCGGTTGCAGCCAGATTATTCCTTCGGTTATTACCATTACTGAGCCGCTTCCCATCATCATTACTCTGGTGGGCACTGTGGAGGTATCCTGTTTCGGAGGAGCCGACGGGGGAGCCAGTGTGACAGTTGACGGGGGTACCCCTCCCTATCTTTATAATTGGATTGGAACCAATACGGGTCACACCTCTTCCATGGATAATCCCAACGACCTGGTGGCTGATACCTATAAGCTGACTGTGACAGACTCCAACAGTTGTGAGCTGACCATTGCAGACCTTGCCACCATTGATGAACCTACCGAACTTCTGGTCACTCTTGATAACATTGTAGACGTGGATTGTAATGGCGATTCAACCGGTTCCATAGAGATCACTCCATTTGGAGGAACTCCAGGCTATACATTTGTTTGGACCGGACCCAATGGCTTTACGGAAACCACAGAGGATCTCTCAAACCTTAAGGCAGGAATTTACAACCTTACCATCACTGATGCCAATGGTTGTCCTCAGGTATATCCGGGAATCGCAACAGTAAACGAGAATACGACTATTACCGCTATCTTCAATCTGACCCCTGTCACCTGCAACGGGGGATCTGATGGCGCCATCACGGTAAACCCAGCCGAAGGGGCGGGAGGTTATACCTATTTTTGGCAGGGCCCATTTGGAACTACATGGACAACACAGAACATTTCGGGTCTGATTGCCGGATCTTATACACTCACTGTAAGCGATGCCCTCGGATGCAGCCAGATTATGCCTGCTCAGGTTCTGCTTGAAGCTCCACCCATTTTAAGTGTGCTTACAGGGACCGATATCACTTGTTTTGGCGATGATAATGGTATCATCTCCATCTCCTCGTCCAATGGGATCGCTCCCTATGAATATTCCATGGCAGGTGAGGCAGGCCCATATCTGCCTGACTCTACCTTCTCCCTGGTCACTCCCGGTTTACACACAGTCTGGACCCGCGATGCTAAGCTCTGTGTGGTCTCCAATACCATCACCCTTAATGAACCAGAAGAGATCCTGGTGCTGGGAGAAACGCTGAGTGGTGAAAATCTATGTTTCGGAGATGCCTCAGGACAAATTTCAATCGATTTGGTTTCCGGAGGAGTTCCTCCTTATGAGTACTCCATCGACGGAGGGGCAACCTTCTTTTCAAGCTCTGTATTTACCAACCTGCCGGCAGGGAACTACCAGACTGCTGTAAGGGATGCGAATGCTTGCCCCGGTTTAGGCCAGTTGCATGTGGTCATAGAGCCATTAGAGCTTCTGATCGGATCCTACTCGCAGCTAGATGTAAGCACTTGTTTTAATTCCCTTGAAGGAGAAATAAACATTGTTGGCGAAGGAGGAACAGAGCCCTATAACTATACCCTGAATGGGACAGTTACCAACCAGACTGGGATTTTCCTAGAGCTGCCAGGTGGAACACACCAGATATCTATAGCTGATGACAATGCATGTTCCGTGGATACATCGGTTGTAATTCTCACTCCCCCACCCATTGTAGTTGATGTTTTGACCATCACGGATGTGACAGGATGTTTTGGGGATTCCAATGGCGCCATATTGGTTTCTGGCTCAGGAGGATCGGGAGGTATTAATTATTCATTGAACGGAGGAACCCCCCAGACAGAGGAAGATTTCATCGGACTTTTGGCCGGGACTTATACCATTACCATTAGTGATGTAGGAAGCTGTGCCCTCGATACAGCGGTGGTGGTTTCACAACCTGACCCAATTACCCTGTTCTCAGGAACTGCAACACCCATCACCTGCTCGGGAGAAAATGATGGAAGCATTGAAGTCATAGGAGCAGGAGGTACTGCCCCATTGACCTACACACTGAATCCGGGAGCAATTGTTAACAATACAGGAGTGTTTATTGGACTATCTCCTGGTACCTATACCGTTGACATAACCGATAGTAACGGATGTGTGGGTGTGGATACCGCTTTTTCCTTTTTTGATCCCCCACTGTTTGTGCTCAATTCTGTCAGCAGCAAAGACATTAGTTGCTATGAAGCTGCAGATGGCACCATCCTTTCCAGTGTATCCGGTGGAGTCCCACCCTACCAGTATTCTGTGGATAACCAGGCTACCTGGAACAGCGACAGCATTCAAAGCGGTCTGGTCCCGGGAACCTATGAAGTCTATATCCGGGATGCCAACCTTTGTACCCTGGGTGGAGGTTCCATTACAATGACTGATCCTCCGGCCATTACAGCCACAGTGACCATTAGCGATATCACCTCCTGTCCGGGCGATACCTCAGGTGTCATTGAAGTTACAGGTGCAGGTGGTATCGGGAGCCTGGAGTACTCCCTGGACGGCATTGATTATCAATCTTCACGCTTCTTTATCAGCCTGGCGGCCGGGGAATATACCGTATTCATTCAGGATGCAACCGGATGCCTGTTACCCACTCCGGCTAGCATCAATGAACCCGATCCGCTCACAGCCACTATCACCAAAACAGATGCCATCTTCGGTCAACTTGGATCAATTTCGATCACGGAGTCTTCTGGCGGAACACCGCCCTATGAATACTCCATCAACGGGGATACAGGTCTGTTTACTACAGATACCATTTACACCGATCTTGAAGCGGCAACCTACCATGTGATTTTGAAGGACCTGAACGCATGTACCTATGAGCAGATGATTGAAATCCTAGATGTGCCCCCGCTTGATATGGACGTTAATATTACGCATGTCACCTGCTTTGGAGATAACAATGGCTCCATTCTGTTTGTCCCCCAAAATGCAGAAGGTGAGGTTACTTATTCCATCGACAGCGGCACGAATTTCGTACCCGATCCTCTGTTCGAAAATCTACCCGGAAATACCACCTATTACCTGGTGGCCCTGGATGGAGTTGGGAAGCTGTTTTTGGGCACGGTAACCATTATTGAACCCACTGAGCTGACTCTTTCGCAAATCAACAGCCCCGCTGAATGCAATGCCTTTAGTGAAACCGGGGCCATCGATGTAACAGTCACAGGAGGTACAGGGCCCTATACCTATCTCTGGTCTGATGGCAGTACGGAAGAGGACCGGATCAATATAGGAGCAGGAGAATATACCCTTGTGACCACTGACAACAATGATTGTTTCCGAAGCGATTCAATAACAGTAGCCAGTGAGGTAACTGTATATGTATATGCTGGTCCCGATTCAACCATATGTTATGGAGAATCTCTGCAGTTGCATGCTTTTGGGGGTCATACACCCACCTGGGATCCATCTCCATTTCTCACCGATCTCAATTCTTCCAGTCCAGTTACCCTGGGAATTACCGAGAATACCTCATTTGTATTGACCATCACAGAAGAGGTCAGTGAATATGGTTGTTATGACAAGGATACCGTTGATGTCTATTTATTTCCTCAAACAGATCTTATTGCCTCTGAAGATACCTTTATCATTGTGGGCACTTCGGTTCAGCTGGATGCCGAGGGTGGTCCCTTCCTTGACTACAGGTGGGAGCCTGCCACCGGATTAAACAGCACCGCCATCCCCAATCCCATTGCAACTCCTCCCGAATCGATCCGCTACTATGTATATGCAACCAGCGAGAGTGGTTGTGTGGTTGTCGATTCGGTGAACATCGAAGTACTCGAAGACCTGAAGGCTTACAATGCCTTTTCACCGAATGGGGATGGGATTAATGAATATTTCGAAATTGAACACTCTGAAAGATTCCCAGAGATGCTTGTGGAGGTCTATAACCGGTGGGGCAGCCTGTTGTATGCTTCCGTAGGATACGACAGTGGCAATAACTGGGATGGCACTTATAAAGGGAAAGAAGCACCTGTTGGAACCTACTATTATGTAATAATCCCATATAGTGGGGCAAAACCCATTACAGGTAATGTAACGATAATCAGGTAGCATGAAAAGAGTCATATACATTATCATACTAGCTATTGTTACGGGATTCACCGGATTGCAGGGACAGCAGATGCCCCAGTATACCCAGTATATGTTTAATGATTTTGTAATCAATCCTGCCATAGCAGGAGTAGATAACTATTTCCAGATACGGACCAATCACCGCTTTCAGTGGGTGGGATTGATGGATCCACCGGTGACTAACTCACTTGCTTTTTATGGTCCACATGCAAAACAGCCCATGGGATACGGTGCTTATGTCTATAACGATGTGACTGGTCCCACCAGTCGCACAGGATTTACCGGTTCATACGCCTATAACATTGCCATTACGGACGATATCCGTCTCTCTATGGGAATCTCGGCCAGCATCATGCAATTCCGGATAGATGGTACACAACTAAATCCCAGAGATGTTTCAGACCCCAGTATTCTTCAGGTAGTGAGTACCTCTTATCTTCCGGATGTGGGAATCGGTGGCTATCTTTATGCCGATGAATTCTATGTGGGGCTCTCTCTTGCACAGCTTCTGAATAACAACCTGAAGATCTTTGACAACAGGAATGGACTGAATCGTTTGAAAACACATATAAACCTGGTGGGAGCCTACAAATTTCAGATTAACGATGTTTGGTTAGTGGAACCTTCCCTGATGATCAGGGGAACGGTCCCGAAAGAACTGAAATTTGATCTGACTGCAAGAGCCGAATGGAATAAGACGTTCTGGGGAGCGCTGGCATACAGGTACCAGGAATCGGTGGGGATTCTGATAGGTTACCGTTATGAAGAGCAATTGCTATTTGGCTATTCATATGACATTGGCATCTCGACTCTTCGGAAATATAACACAGGAACGCACGAAATCATGATTGGTTATCGTTTTAATGATATCAAATAATTCATATGCATCTCCGGTTCCTAGGAATATTCGCATTTTTATCTCTCCTCCTTTTTTCTGGCTGCAACAAAGATGAACAGATCAGTGGAAAGGTTTTTATTGAGCGTGAAAAGCTGGTGGATGTGCTGGTAGATATACACCTGCTTGACGGGGTAACAAACGATCGTAAATTTCATCGCAGGTACGATGCCGATAGCATAGACTTGTTGACCCCCATTCTTGAAAAGCACCATACTACACGGACGATGTTTGATACCACCATGGCCACATACAGCAGGCATCCAGATCTGTTTGACCAGGTTTATGCCGATGTGCTTATTAAATTAAATGTGATGCTGGACAAGAATGACAAAGAGTACGGGGAAGGTAAAGAGGAGCCTAGTAGAGCAGTAGAGTAATCAGTACCACCCCAAAACCCACCAGGTAACCAGAATATACCTCAGCGGAGTGGCAAACACCCAGCGCGAGTCTTGAACTGGCGGTTACGCCCCCTGCCAACACTGCAATCATAAGCATTCCCTGAAGTGGCGTCTCGTACAGAAAGATCAGTGCGATGATTAATCCGGCCACCCCGCCCAAAGCCGCTGTATGCAGACTAATCTTGAACCAGATGCCTAGAAGAATAACCACAGAAAGCGTTATAGCTGTGGCTAATACATACGAGTGTATCACCCTGCTCAGAGGCAAACGAACGAAATAGACAAAGGTGATTATATAGAGAATCAGGATGATTACCTGGGAGATAAGCCGCTCTTCTCTGGAGCCATTTTGTATACTGGTAATCAGGTTCCGGTAATAAAGAATTGGCATCATCATCAAGGGAAAAAAAAGTGTTCCCAAAGCCATAACAAAAAGTATGGCCCGTTTTGCGGCGGGGTCCAATAAAGAAATATAAGTTCCTGAATTTAATAACAGCAAGAGTCCCAGGGTGGGCATGAGCATGGGATGAAACAGGATTGATACAACAGGGGCAATCTTTTTCATCTCCAGGGCTTATAGTTCTTTTCGTAAGCGGGCCACCGGTAATCCCAACTGCTCCCTGTACTTTGCCACTGTTCTTCTGGCAATGTGATAGCCCTTCTCATTAAGGATGGCCGACAGCCGGTCATCCGTAAGAGGCTTCCTTTTATCTTCATTTTCGATGCAGCCCTGAAGGATCTTCTTAATCTCTCTGGTCGACACCTCCTCGCCACTCTCGGTTAGCATTCCCTCCGAAAAGAAATACTTCAAAGGATAGATGCCAAAATGAGTTTGGATATATTTGCTATTGACCACCCGTGATATGGTGGAAATATCCAGATCTGTCTTTTCGGCAATGTCTTTCAATATCATGGGGCGCATCCTGGTCTCATCTCCTTCATAGAAATAGGCCCCCTGATACTCGAGGATGGCATTCATGGTAAGCAACATGGTGTTTTGTCGCTGTCTGATGGCATCTATGAACCACTTGGCCGAATCAAGTTTCTGCTTCACAAAGGTGATGGCATCCTTTTCATCCTTGCTGGCTGAAGCTTTGTTGGCACTATAGCTTTCGAACATATCGGAATAAGTTCTGCTCAATCTTAATTCAGGAACATTGTTTGAATTTAGATAGAGCTGCAGAGCGCCTTCGTTCTCCTCCAGGATAAAATCAGGCACAATGTGGTGAAAGGACTTGATCTGAGAATCGCCCATGGCCCCTCCAGGTTTGGGGTTGAGCCGAAGGATTTCTTCCAGTGCTACCTTTAACTCCTCCTCCTGAATATTGAGCCTCTGGATGATCTTCTCGTAATGCTTATTTGTAAACTCTTCAAAATGATTCTTAAGGATCTTATGGGCCAATGAGGTAACCGGGTTCTCAAGATCTTTTCTCTCGATCTGAAGAAGCAGGCATTCCTGAAGATTCCTGGCACCTATTCCGGCCGGATCAAACTCCTGGATAAGCATAAGTACGGCGTGTAGCGCTTCATAGGAGGCTTCCAGACCAGAGGAAAAGGCCAGGTCATCCGCTATGGCCTCCAACTCCCGTCGGAGGTATCCATCGTCATCAATATTCCCAAGAATATATTCAGCCAGAATTCCTTCCTCGTCGGTAAGTTTCCTTAAGCCAAGTTGGCTTTTCAATTGCTCCCTGAAGGAACTTCCCAGAGAAAACGGGATCTCTTCACGCTTTTCGTCGGATGAATAGTTCTGCGCATTGAATCGATAGCTGGGGATTTCATCATCCTGCATATAATCCTCAAGGGAGAACTCTTCTTGTTGATCGCCGGCCTCTTCTTCTTTTGTCTCCTCCTGTTCTGCAAAGGGCTCTTCGTTTCCCTCCTCCAGAACAGGATTCTCCTCAAGTTCCTTTTTTATTCTTTGCTCCAGCTGTATGGCAGGGATCTCCAGCAACTTGATCATCTGGATCTGTTGAGGAGATAGTTTTTGAAGCAGTTTTTGCTGAAGCCTTTGTTTAAGCATGGGTTATTTTCTAAAAATCAGCACTTTTTGGTGTACGAGGAAAAGGAATTACATCTCTGATATTACTCATACCTGTAATAAACATAATTAATCGCTCAAATCCCAATCCAAATCCACTATGTTCTACAGTACCAAATTTACGAGTTTCCAGGTACCACCACAACTCATCTTCAGGAATATTCATCTCTCTCATCCTGTTTTGCAACTTCTCCAGATTCTCCTCTCTTTGTGAACCTCCGATGATTTCACCGATTTGTGGGAATAGCACATCCATGGCCCTGACAGTTTTCCCATCATCATTCTGCTTCATATAGAAGGACTTAATAACTCCCGGATAATCAGTCAGGATCACAGGGCGCTTAAAATGCTCCTCCACCAGGTATCGTTCATGCTCCGACTGAAGGTCCAATCCCCACTCTACTGGAAACTCAAACTTTTTATCTGCCTTTATCAATATTTCAACGGCTTCAGAATAGCTCCTTCTTTCGAAAGGTTGCTCCAATACAGACCGGAGTCTCTCCAGCAATCCTTTGTCAACCATTTTATTGAGAAATTCCAAATCATCCTGACAATGTTCCAAAGTATATTTGATCAGGTATTTCAAAAAGTCTTCTGCCAGGTCCATGTTGTCGTGAATGTCATAAAATGCCATCTCTGGTTCGATCATCCAGAATTCGGCCACATGCCTGGGTGTATTGGAGTTTTCAGCCCGAAAAGTGGGTCCGAAGGTATAAATGGATGAAAGAGCCAGGGCGCCAAGCTCCCCTTCAAGCTGACCAGATACGGTGAGGTTTGTGGGGCGACCAAAAAAGTCCTGCGTATAATCGACCTCTCCTTCCTCATTTTTGGGTGCTCCATCCGGTTCAAGGGTGGTCACTCGAAACATAGCTCCAGCTCCCTCTGCATCGGAGGCTGTGATAATGGGTGTGTGCAGGTAAAAGAATCCTTTGTCGTTATAATATTTATGAATGGCAAATGCCAGTGCATGCCTTATTCTGAATACTGCTCCAAATGTATTGGTCCTAAACCTGAGGTGGGCAATATCCCTGAGAAATTCAAATGAATGCCCCTTCTTCTGTAAGGGATAAACTTCAGGATCAGAATCACCCAGGATTTCGATTTCCGACGCCTGGATCTCCACGCTCTGCCCCTTTCCCATGGACTCTACTAATTTCCCATGCACACTGATACTGGATCCGGTGGTAATTCTCTTCATCGTCTCCTCGGGAAAGGAATTCAAATCGGCTACCACCTGAATGCTATGTATAATGGTTCCGTCATTCACCGCAATAAATGCTACCTGGTTATTTCCTCTACGGGTTCGAACCCAGCCCTTCAATAAAACGTCGCTATTAATTTCCGGTGCAGCAAACAACTCTTTAACTGTCGATCTCTTCATATGTCATATTTTAATCAAGCTACAAAAGTACAATTTTATCAAATTCCCATCGTTAAGTTTATAATCTAAAAAGATTCGGTTAATTTTACCACCGACCAAAAACAAAAACCATGGAACAAGTGAAGAAATCCATCATGGTTACCTGGGATTTTACAGCTGTATCGATCAATGCACTTAAGCATGCCATAAAAATGGCAAATATCTTAAAATATCAAGTCTTGCTGTTCCATATTGTAAAGGAACAGTCGGAGGAGGAAACTGGTCGGAAAAAGATGGAGGCTGAGGTAGAAAAGATAAAAAAGGATTTTGGTGAAGAAGTGAGCTTTTTTGTGCACCATGGCAATATTTTCAAGGAGATTTCGGAATACGCTTCCAACGAGAAAAACAATATCCATTTCGTGGTCATGGGTACACATGGAATGAAAGGAAACCAGAAACTCTTTGGAAGCTGGGCCCTCAGGGTGGTTGCTGGTTCGTCAGTGCCCTTTATTGTTGTTCAGGACGAGCCCCGGGAAAAAGAGAGGTTCAATGACATTGTCTTTCCCATCGACTTTAAATCTGAAAACAAAGAGAAGCTGCAGTGGGCCATATTTCTAGGCAAATACCTGAACTCAAAGATTCACCTCTATAAAGCCCCGGGGATAGATAAGGACTTGCAAAAAAAGGTGAATGTTAACCTGAACTTCGCCATTCGCTTTCTGATTCAGAATAACATTGAATACGAAATACATTCTGCTTCAAAAACAGGTACAAGTAGCTTTCAGAAAGAACTACTGGCATTTTCTAAGAAAGTCAAAGCAGACCTTATTCTGATTACCACCACCAAGCATATCACTAAATTGGACTATATTTTCGGAGCACAGGAACAGTATCTTCTCTCCAACAGTGAGAAAATCCCGGTTATGTGCGTAAATCCCAAATCCAACTTTGCCACCGTTGGACAGTTTATGTACGGCTAACTTTCCCTAACTAATACCCACTAACCCATTAACTCACTAACCCATTAACCCATTAACTTCTCCAGTATGTCAATTGAAGTAAAGGAGATTACCAAGCAGTATGGAACTCAGCTTGCAGTAAACAATGTTTCATTCGAGATACATACTGGAGAAATTGTAGGTTTCATCGGTCCCAATGGCGCTGGAAAATCCACCACCATGAAAATCATTACAGGGACACTTCCTCCTGATAAGGGATCGGTTTTGATCAAGGGACTGCCAGCCTTGGAACATCCGAATGAGATTCGGAAAATGATTGGGTATCTGCCAGAGCACAATCCCCTCTACCTGGAAATGTACATCCGTGAGTATCTTCAATATGTGGCAGGCAAGTCGAAAGTCGAAAGTCAAAAGTGGAAGATATTATTGAGAGGACCGGCCTGAGACCTGAAGTAGGAAAAACCATCGGGAAGCTGTCAAAGGGATACAGGCAGAGGGTGGGTCTGGCCCAGGCCCTGATACATGATCCGGATATCCTGATTCTGGATGAACCCACCACCGGGCTGGACCCCAATCAACTTTCTGAAATACGCCACCTGATTTCAAATATTGGCAAAGAAAAAACAGTTCTTCTTTCCACCCATATCCTGCAGGAGGTGGAGGCAATCTGCGACAGGGTGATCATTATCGACCAGGGATGCATTGTTGCTGATGAGACAGCTGAAAATTTAACTACCGCTGGTTCCGGGGAAGTTCAAACCATTCATGTAGAAATTGATGGGAGTTCCGATCCGGAGGTATGGAAGGAGCTGACTTTCATAAAAAATATCAAAACCATTGGAGACAACCAGTATTTGCTGGAAACCCATGAATCACGCGACATTCGGGGTGAAATATTCAACTTTGCTGTCAATCAAGGGCTTACCATACTTTCCCTTTCTTTGAAGAAAAAGAACCTCGAAGAGGTCTTTCGCGAAATTACCAAGGGATAACTATCTGATTATTATTTAAATATGTGGCAAACAATTTGGCATTGTATTTGTTTACATTATTTATATATTTACCGACTCAATTTTGTTAACCAAATGTGACCTTATGAAATTTAGACTATTAACAATTATTGGAGGGATACTGCTGGCAGGTACCTTATCCGCCCAAACCCTCACAGATGTAATTAATGAGTTCAATACAGGAGTAGAAAAACTCAATAATCAGGAATATGAAGTCTCCATCGAGCATTTCAACCGGGTTATTTCCATGGCTGAAATCGTTGGTGATGAAGCCAATGATATGAAGCAGAAGGCAGAAGCTCAAATTCCATCCGCTTACTACAGGCAGGCTACAGTTTATATGAAGCGGAAACAGTATGACAATGCCATTCCCTATCTTGAACTAACCGTTCAATCCGCCACAGAGTATAACAACAATGAAGAGACCAAGGTCAAAGCGGCCAAATATTTACCCCAACTGTATGTTAGAGAAGGGAACCAATCCTGGAAGAACAAGAACTTCGACCAGGCCCATGCCTACTTTGACAAAGCCCTTGCGGTAAATGCAAACCTTTACCAGGCTCACCAGGGAAAAGCAATGGTATTCATGGACCAGGATGAAACAGAGGCCATGTTGGGCGAATTTGCCTTGGCTAAGGAGGGTGCAACAGCAAAAGGTGACGCCAAAACCATCAGCTCTATCAATGATGTCATTGACTCTTATTACAACAAGTTCATTACTGAGGAGTTGGAGATGGTCGATCCCGAAGAGAACGACTATTCCTATGTGGTTGAAGCTTGTGAGAATGCACTGGGAGCTAATCCCGAAAATCCACGCGCACTCTATCACCTTGCACTGGTTGCTAACAAGAAGTCTGAAGGTGACAAGGCCGTTGAGTATGCGAAGGAAGCATTGCAATATGAAGATGAAGGCATCTGGATATCTGCCATCAATTTTGAATTGGGTACCGCCTATCAGAATACAGATGAATTAGATAATGCATGCGTGGCACTTCAAAAAGTAGTGGATGAGCCCTTCCTGACCAGGGCTGAAAAGAAGATTGCAAATATTGGATGTCAATAGCAGCTTAACCATAAACTGATTTACTAAAGCAGCGTTAAAAGCGCTGCTTTTTTTTGTCACATGATTGAAAATTACTTCCTTTGTTGCATCAGAGTGGAGAGATTTGACTGATTGCAACCACGAAAAAAAAATGCTAAACCAGGTTTTTCTTCAAAGATCAGTCATCCCCCTCCCATTTATTTATTCAATTACCAGTCAAATAATAACATTATGGCATATCTCTTTACTTCAGAATCCGTTTCAGAAGGCCACCCCGATAAAGTGGCCGACCAGATTTCAGATGCTCTGCTGGATGAATTTCTTGCATTTGATCCTCAATCGAAAGTGGCATGTGAAACACTTGTAACCACCGGACAGGTTGTTCTGGCCGGGGAAGTACGCACTTCCACCTATATCGATGTCCAGAAAGTGGCCAGGGAAGTAATTTTTAATATTGGCTACACCCAAAGTGCCTATCAGTTTGAGTATAATTCCTGCGGGGTTATAAACCTGATCCATGAACAGAGTCAGGATATCAACAGGGGAGTGGACAGGGAGGATCCCATGGAACAGGGTGCCGGAGACCAGGGAATGATGTTTGGCTATGCAACCAGTGAAACTGATAATTACATGCCACTTCCTCTTGACTTAAGTCACCGTTTGCTTATTGAACTGGCGGTACTGAGAAGAGAGAATAAAGAGATGACCTATCTGAGACCCGACTCAAAGTCGCAGGTTACCATTGAATATTCCGATGATGACAAACCCATTCGGGTACACACCATCGTCATCTCCACACAGCATGACGAATTTGACAGCAACGACGAAAGGATGCTTGCAAAAATTCATGAAGATGTGAAGAATATTCTGATCCCCAGGGTGGTAAAACATTTACCACAAAGGCTTCAGGACCTGTTTGATGATGAATTTATCCTCCATGTAAATCCCACAGGGAAATTTGTGATCGGTGGTCCTCATGGCGATACCGGTTTGACTGGTAGAAAAATCATTGTAGATACCTATGGGGGAAAAGGTGCACATGGGGGCGGGGCATTTTCTGGAAAAGATCCTTCTAAAGTAGACCGGTCTGCAGCATACGCAGCACGGCACATTGCAAAAAATATTGTGGCAGCCGGTGTGGCAGATGAGATACTTGTTCAGCTTTCTTATGCCATCGGAGTGGTTAAACCCATTGGCGTATTTGTGAATACATTCGGAAAATCGAAGGTAGAACTCTCAGATGGTGAGATAGCCAAACTTATTGAATCTCTCTATGATCTGAGGCCTGCAGCCATTGAGCAGCAATTAAAACTCAGGAATCCCATTTACACAGAAACTGCCTCCTATGGACATATGGGTCGTAGCCCTCAAACCGTTACCAAAACCTTCAGTTCCCAGTATTGGGACGATCATGTGATTGAAGTGGAGCTATTTACATGGGAAAAACTTGACTACGTCGAGAAATTCAAGAAAGCCTTCGGCCTTTCTTAAATTTCTCAAGTGGAAAGTCGAAAGTCAAAGAGCTTTCGACCTTACGACATTACAGACTTTTGACTTTATGACTTTATAGACATTCGACTAACATGTTCTCAGGAATTGTAGAAGAGGCCGCCAAGGTGGTCAGTTTGGAAAAGGAGCAGGAAAACCTGCACATCACCATGAATTGTTCATTCACAGATGAGCTGAAAATAGATCAGAGCATATCTCACAATGGGGTTTGTCTTACTGTAGTCGATATCTCTGGAGATACCTACACCGTAACTGCCATTAAGGAGACCCTGATGAAATCGAACCTGGGACTCCTGGAGCTGGGTGATAAGGTCAATCTGGAACGAAGCACCCGACTCGATTCACGCCTGGATGGTCATATGGTACAGGGACATGTGGATCTGACTGCCACCTGTACCAAAGTAACAGAAGCAGAGGGAAGCTGGTATTATACCTTTGAATTTGAACCCAGTGGTGAGGAGCATATCACTGTGGAAAAGGGATCGGTATCGGTCAATGGCGTTAGCCTTACGGTGGTTAATTCTCAGGAAAGCTCCTTCCAGGTGGCCATTATCCCATTCACATACGAGCTGACCAATTTTCATCAGTTTAAGGTGGGAACCGTGGTAAATCTGGAATTCGATATCATCGGAAAATACATTGCCCGTATCCTGAAAGCCCAGCAGGGTAAATAAGATTCTTTTTATGTTTTACATTACTACCCTGTCCCCCGGGGGAGGAATCTGGATTGTTATCTTTAATCTTCAAAATTTAATAAGATGCAAAACATCCTAATACTTGGTGCGGGGCTCTCCTCAACTACCCTGATTAAATACCTTCTTGATCATTCGGATAAGCAATGGTCTGTCCGGGTGGGTGATATCAAACCGGAAAATGCAATGGAGAAAATTCAGAACCATCCCAATGGGGAGGCATTTGCTTTTGACTTTCACAAAAAGGACCAACGTTTCAAAGAGATCAGGTGGGCTCATATTGTAATCAGTCTGCTTCCTGCCCGGATGCACCATCTTGTAGCCGAAACCTGTGTGGAGATCGGCAGGAATATGGTGACGGCCTCCTACCTCTCACCTGCCATCAAAGCCCTGAATGGGGCTGCAAAAGAGAAAGGCATTATTCTGATGAATGAATGTGGGGTGGATCCTGGACTTGACCATATGTCGGCCATGAAGATCATCAGGGAGATTGAAGAGGAGGGTGGCAAGTTACTCTCTTTTGAGTCAAGCACCGGTGGATTGGTAGCGCCCGGATTTGAAAATAATCCATGGCATTATAAATTCACATGGAATCCAAGGAATGTAGTGCTGGCTGGCCATGAAGGAGCAAGATTTCTGCACAATGGCAAATTCAAATACATTCCCTACCACAAAGTATTTCGCCGCATAGAGACCATCCAGGTACCTCAATTGGGGGCCTTTGAGGTTTATGGCAATCGGGATTCTCTCACATACAGGGAGACCTATGGCCTTCATAATCTGAATACCATGTTCAGGGGGACCATTCGAAGGCCAGGGTATTGCGAAGCATGGGATATTTTCGTTCAACTGGGAGCCACCGATGACAGTTATGTAATGGAGGATACCGAGAACATGACTTACAAGGAGTTTATCAATAGCTTTATGGGTTACGAAATCGAAATTCCCGTGGATGTAAAGCTAGCCCATTACCTGAATTTCGAAAAAGACTCGCTTATGATGGAACGGTTAAGCTGGCTTGGTATCTTTGATGACACCGTGATCGGCATTCCCGGTTTAACCCCCGCTAAAATCCTGCAGAAGATCCTGGTAGAGAAGTGGCAATTGGGCCCCGGGGACAAGGATATGATCGTTATGCAGCACCAGTTCGACTTTGTGAAGGACGGGGTGAAGAAGAAGAGATCCTCCACACTGGTATATATTGGAGGCGAGCAGGGGCACACAGCCATGTCGGTTACGGTGGGACTGCCCCTGGCCATGGTGGCGCGACGCATCCTTGAGGGCGATTATACCCAAACGGGAGTCCAGTTACCCATTCAAGCCGATATCTACAACCCGGTTCTGAAAGAACTTGAAGCCTATGGAATCCGCTTTGTAGAAGAGGAGCAAAGCTGATGGGTCTTAACCTGGAAGAGTTACGTGGTTTTCTCGATGAAAAGGCGGATCAATATAACCATCCCCGATTTATCGAGTCCGATCCCATTCAGATCCCACACAGGTTTTCAGAAAAAGAGGACATAGAGATTGCCGGTTTTCTTACTGCCACCATTTCATGGGGAAATCGCAATTCCATTATCAAAAGTGCCGAAAGGATGATGGGGCTGCTGGGAGAATCCCCATATGACTTTATCTTAAGCCATAGTGAGTCTCAGCTTGCCAAGATTGATGGATCAGTACATCGCACCTTCAACTCAACTGACTTCCACTTTTTTATCAAGGCCTTGCAGTTTCTTTACCAGAAGAGGGGCGGGCTAGAAGGAATCTTCAATAGATACCAGACTCCCCAATCCCTACAGCCGGCTATTCACCACCTTAAACAAGAGTTCTTCTCTATCCCGCACACGCTTCGCACCAAAAAGCATTTGCCCGATCCCTTCAAGGGATCAGCGGCAAAGAGGATAAACATGTTTCTGAGGTGGATGATTCGCAAAGACAAACGAGGGGTTGACTTCGGCGTATGGAAAAAAATCTCACCCTCCATTCTCTCCTGTCCTCTGGATCTTCACTCGGGGAATGTAGCCAGAAAGCTTGGTCTTATTGATCGCAAACAGAACGATTCAAAAACGCTAGCCCAATTGGATGAAAAATTGCGGCAGCTAGACCCTAACGATCCGGTCAAATACGATTTTGCGCTGTTCGGTCTGGGAATATTTGAAAAGTTCTAAATCCCAATCACCGGCCATCAGGATTCAATACGGCCATCTTTCATGGTGATGATCCGGTCGGCCATACCTGCCAGTTCCCTGTCGTGTGTTACAATAACCAGGGTTTTTTGAAACTGGTCTCTCAGGGTAATAAATAGCTTATGAAGCTCCTGTTTGTTTTCCGTATCAAGATTTCCGGAGGGCTCATCTGCCAGGATCACTTCGGGATCATTGATCAGCGATCGAGCCACTGCAACACGCTGTTGCTCGCCTCCCGATAGTTCAGAAGGCTTATGATCCAACCTGTCTGACAATCCAAGAAAATCGAGCAACTCCCCGGCTCGCTTTTCTACTTCTTTCCTGGGTGTATTGGCAATAAAGCCAGGTATACAAACATTCTCCAGGGCATTAAATTCAGGTAAAAGCTGGTGGAATTGGAATACAAAACCTATATGCTGATTCCTGAACCGGGCCAGTTTATTACTGGTCAGCTGATCGGTGCGGATCCCATTGATGGTTACCGTACCCTGATCCTGTTTGCTGAGAGTTCCAATAATCTGAAGCAATGTGGTTTTTCCTGCACCTGAAGCTCCCACAATGGAAACCACTTCTCCTGCCTTCACATCAAGTTGAATTCCTTTCAACACCTGAAGGCTCCCAAACGATTTGCTTATTTGCTCGACCTGAATCATTCTTTTTTAAAATAAGAAGTAAATATACAACAGATAGATCATAATCATTAAGCTCCCCTCCCACCTGGTAATTCGCGACCGTGAAGCCGGCAACATCAATAAGAGCAGCAGAAAGGAGATTCCCAGCATCCATGGGATATCAAATCTTGAAATCGCTGCATCGACCTTTATGGGGCTAATAAGGCTGGTGATTCCCAACACGGATAGAATATTCATGATGTTGGAACCCAGGATATTGCCTACAGAGATATCTGTCTCCTTTTTCAAAGCGGCAATTACGCTGGTCGCTAATTCAGGTATACTTGTACCTACAGCTACCATGGTCACAGAAATAACCCTCTGCGATATTCCAAACTCTTCGGCGATAATGGCCACATTGGACACCAGTAAATCTGCCCCGAATGCCAGGCCTCCGCACGATACCAGGAAAATAATCACAGCCACCCACCACTTCATGGAGGACTCTCCCTTCTCCTTTTCTTCAGGTTGTTTAACTCCCTTGGCTTTGACTACCGTAAAGACGATGTACCCAAGCAGCAGCCCGATGAAGATAATTCCCTCCGTCCTGGTAAGCCAGCCATTTAAGGTGAAGACATAGAGCAGAATGGATGCAAACATCATCATGGGCCAGTCCTGCTTCACAGAAGAGGCGGGCACAGGAATGGGGAAGATCAGGGCAGTGATGGCCAGGACCAGAAGGATATTGGATATGTTACTTCCCACCACATTGCCAATGGCGATTTCGGAATATCCGGCCAGAGCAGCCTGGATACTCACCAGCAGCTCAGGTGCAGAAGTTCCAAAAGCAACCACGGTTAATCCGATGATCATCCTCGGAATCCGAAGCAGCTTGGAAATAACCACACTGCTATCCACCAGAAACTTGCCACTGATAAACAGCAGAAGCAGTCCGGCAAGCAATAAGAGGTAAACGTTTGTCATGGGTATATGGGCTGGAGCTAGTTGACGTCCAGATTTTTCTTCACACCCTTCACAATCTCATCCGCATCTTTGGTGAGGTTCTTCTTAATCAAATTGGCATCTTTGGTCAAATTGTTCTTGATATCTTTGATGTCTTCCATCACATCAGGGGTGCTCTCTTCAAACTCCCTCTTGATATCATCGGTGGCTCGTTTAAATTCCTTCATGCCTTTGCCAAAAGTTCTGGCCATCTTGGGAATCTCCTTCGAACCAAACAATAACAATACGATCAATAAAGCAAATATTATTTCCTGCCCGCTGATAAATAATAAAATCCCAAACATCCTTGCTTTAATTTACGCAAAGATAGTAATTCGACAAACAATCCTCCAAAGTAGCTTGAAAGAAAGAAGGGCCACTCGGGAAATTAATCCGAATGGCCCTGGACGTAATTGGAAAAAATTGTTTTAGTGGGTCTGTATCTGGAGCATGTAGTTGCCTTTGGCTTCTTCTGCAATAACCTTATAGTTCCAGTCTCCAATGTACTTGTCAGGATCCTTATCCTCTTCACTGATGGTTACCGACTGGCTGAAGGTAATCTCAGCGGCGGAGTTTAAAACCAGGTCCTTGAAGGTATCTCCATTGGGGTAGTCTACAATGATTCTGATTTCACCTGATTTAACCTTCCCGTTGATCATCACCCTAAAGTGACGGGTATCTTCGGTCACCTCAAATTGGCCCTTTGAGCTATTAGACGTTCCGTCAAAACTATTTCGGAGTGTCAGCTGGGTCTGAGTATTTTGATTGAATCCAGAATAGACAAAATAATCCGAATGATCACCTGAGGAGGTCACATAGGTTCTTGCCCCAGTAGAGGACCTTGCGGAAGATCTTGCGGAAGACCTTTCTGATCTCTCTGCTGACCTGGACTGATCTTCATAGCGGAACTCTAATTGTTTCATCTCCTGTTCCTGCTGTTCAAGCATCTCTTTCTTTGCTTTCAATTCCGCCTCCATGGCGGCCTCCTGATCTCTCTTTTCATCTTTCTCCTTGCTCTGTGCCATCAACAAGGTTCCTGACAACAAAAGCATAAAGACGAAGGAGAGAGATTTGAGTATAATATGTTTTTTCATGATTGTAGGTTTTCTATTGTTTATAGCATCTGTTACAAAAATAGGTTCTAAGGCCGTGCATATTGGTTAATGGAGTGTTAATGACAGGTTAACGGTGAAAGAAAGGTATTATCTTAGCTTTTGAATAGTTGCCAATGAAGAGTCGATTTCTCATAGGATTATCAGCCATTGCACTACTGGTACTTATCGTAGTGCAGTATATTTTTATTACTGATACCTATCGTACCAAGCAGGAGCAGTTCGATGTAAAGTTTGGGGATCTGGTGAGAGAGGGCATGGTGAAATTCAATAGCCAGGAGTTCAATTTTAATTTCGATTCGGTCCTGTTCAAACTGGATAACATGGCAGTGGAGTACCAATTCTCCAGCACCGATTCACTAATTCAAAGCCCTGGGGAGTCCTTCTTCGAAGTGCTGGATCACTTCCGGGAACCTGAATTATTTATCAAGGATTACATTCATGAAGCAGGTGTGGATCCTGATTTTTCATTTCATTATCAGTTAAATGAACTTACCATGCTCGATCTGGGGTATGAACAGAAGGTTTATCCAGGCTCTGTGAAGTTACCTTCGAGCCCTGGGGGCGCTCTTTTGGCAGGATCCTATACCCACCAACGAAACTTCTTCAGAATCTCCTATGAGATCTACATCAATTTTACCAATCGCTCCCAGATGATCCTGAAAGAGATGAGGATGATCCTGATTCTGGATATCCTCACGCTGGCGCTGGTCTTTTTGGTATTCTATATGACCCTCCGAAATATGTTGAAGCAGAAACGCTTGTCGGAGATGAAAACTGATTTCATCAACAACATGACCCATGAATTGAAAACTCCCCTATCGACCATTTCTGTAGCATCCAGTTCTCTTGGAAACCGCACCATCATGCAACAGCAGGATAAGGTGAAAGAGTTGTCTGGTTTGATCAAACGTCAGAACAGGCACCTGTCTGAACTCATCGATCGGATTCTTGACATCAATATCTGGGAAAAGGACCAGGTGAAACTAAAACCCGAACATGTGCCATTGGAGCTTTGGATCCGTGAGGTGGTGAACGCATTTCTCCTTAAACGGGATAAAGACTCACCTGAAATCCGTCTGAATATACATCTAAATCATGAAACCCAAGTGCTGGATGAAGTACATATGTCCACCGTGATCAATAATCTGCTCACCAATGCAAAAAAGTATGGAAACACTCCGTGTATCATAGATGTGGAGGTTTATGACCTCGATGAAAGTCTGATCCTGGAAGTGAAGGACAATGGGCCAGGGATCAGGAGGGAAGATATGAAGCATCTTTTTGAGAAATTCTTCAGGGGTGAGGAATCCAAAGAACGTGT
>RCNC010003111.1_pt1 | contig 20475 bp, 12 predicted proteins | sample 2041301 | NCBI WGS metagenome assembly RCNC01 (sample SAMN09708231, study PRJNA481090) | Marine sediment metagenome, whole genome shotgun sequencing project. | biome: marine sediment; feature: ocean; material: sediment; isolation source: Sewage treatment plant 13A marine sediment (STP13A) ...
GAGTGCGCACCTGACCGCAAACCGTCCGCCGGCAATGGAACCGCGGTGCTGGTCAAGACCGACGAGCGTAAGCCCGAGGGTTACGACGGCACCTGCCTCCGGCCCACCGGGATGTGCGAACTGGGCGGGAGCTGCGACATCTGTTGGTACAGCCCGGACCACCCCCGCTTCAAACCCTCGCAGGATTGACCCATATCTCGCCGATTGACCGAAACCCGAACCCTCTTCTTTCCGTATCAACAGCCATGGATTGCGCCATCACCACCAGCAGCCTGCAGCGGAAGTTCGGCGACTTCACCGCAGTGGACCAATTGGACCTCACCGTGGATGCCGGATCATTCTTCGGTTTTCTCGGCCCCAACGGTGCCGGCAAATCCACCACCATCAAAATGCTCACCGGACTGCTGAAGATCAGCTTCGACGTGGCCCGGCAGCCGGTGGAGGTGAAGCAGCGGATCGGTGTCCTGCCCGAGGAGCTGGCCCTCTATGATCGGCTCAAACCACGGGAGTATCTCGATTTTGTCGGCAGGATGTTCGGGATGCGGAAAAAGGTGATCCGGGCCAGAAGCGAGGAATTGCTGGAGTTGATGAACCTCGCCAGCGAGGGCCGGAAACAGATCGTCGATTTCAGCCACGGGATGAAAAAGAAACTGGCGCTCTGTTCGGCTCTGATCCACGAACCGCAACTCCTCTTTCTCGACGAGCCCTTCGAGGGCGTCGATGCGGTGGCCTCGAGGCTGATCAAGGACCTTCTCGGGTCGCTGATCGGGGCCGGAGTGACCATCTTTCTCACCTCGCACATTCTCGAAATCGTGGAGAAACTCTGCGACCGCATCGCCATCATCCACCAGGGCGGTGGCGCTGAAGGATCTGCGCTACCTGCTGCGCAGCGTGCTGGGCCGTTTCAGCCTGCTGATGGCCCCGGTGCTGGTGCTTGTCTTCTCCGAAATGGAAATGCTGCGCAGTCCAATGTTTGGGGCGGACCCGGACCGGGTCCTGCTTTTTTCGACGCTGTTCTACCTCGCGTTTCTCTCCAACAATTTTCTCAATAATTGCTTTGCCTGGGAGGGCAGCGGGGCCAAACACTATTTTCTCTGCCCGGTGAAACTGCGCCACGTGCTGCTGGGCAAGAATATTGCTGTCTGGGTCTTCAATGCTGCACTGTTCATCATTTCCATGGCCACCTGGTTCGCTGTTGCCCCCTTGCCCTCGCCAGGCACCCTGGCCAACGGAGTGCTGATATTCGCCTCGGCCCTGCTGCTGCTGGCCATGGGCGGGAACCTGGTCTCCATCTACTACCCGGTGGCCCGCAACCCGGCGGCGTTCATGGCCTCCCCCTCCCAGATGGGCATCCTCATGGGCATGCTGTCCATGTTGGCCAGTGTCCTGCTCTGCGGCCTGACCCTGCTGCTGTCCGCCCTCTTTGGCCTGGCCGCCTGGCAGCCGCTGTTCATGACTCTGCTGTTGTGCGTTCTCGCCATCATTCACTTCCGACTGCTTGGTGTGATCGCCCGCATCTGGGCCGGAAGGGGCGAGGAGTTTCTGCAGGCTGTTAGAAAAACGGTTTAAAAAAACCTTGCATCCCTGCGCCAAAGCACCTATCTATTGCTATACACCCGAACAGAATCACCCAGGCAGGTTTCGCGTGCACAGCAATCCCGGGAAGCGTGCGTGCGCATTTTCTTCAGGAGGGTTGACCATGCAGGGTATTGGGGTGCACTACAACGTTGGGGGGCAGGGCGTCATCGATCAAGCCGCCTTGCTCGATCTCCACTGGGGACAGGTCAAGGGCGCCATGGAAGCGCTGCTGCGGTCTTTCCACAGCGAGGATCGGCGGGACAACGAGGATCTGGAGGACATCTTCGAGTATTTTGTTCAGAAGGTGGAATTCGACAGCCCTCTGGCCGAACCCGAATAGTGAATTGGCCGATGATCAGGTCATTTCTCCCCTTCCGAATTTTGCCGGCTCGTGTGCGGGTTGGCAGTATTTAGAACATCATCTTTCCTTTCGTACCTCACTCCCCATGTCGCCTCTGTTCTAAAACCAGCTCGATCTTTTCACGAAATTCATCAACAATCAGTTTATCCTCGGTCGCTAACTCCCTGAAAAGCTATTGACTTTTGAGGAAACTGCTTATATTTTATATGGCAGGATCGTTCCACAAAGGCACGATCCTTATCAGACAGGCCTGATGAACTCGAGATCCATCGAATTACCGACATTTCTCCATTGCCTGACCCTTCGGCCCTCTCTCACCACAGGTACGACGGTCCGCCGGCGTTTTGCGGGCGGGTGTGAAATACAAATACATACACAAGAACAACGTAATTCCGAATCCCGGCGGTGTAGGAAGGGAGGCTAGGTCACCCGGTTCATCAGCGATCCATTGGGGCCGCCAGCCATCAACCTCGGCGGCCTGCCTTCATTCAGTGATCATCATTAGTTTCTGGAGGTCTTTCCCATGCGCAGCAGATTTTCCCTGTTCATTCTTTTCCTGTTGGTCTCCGGTCTGGCCGCCGGTGCCTGGGCCGGTGAACCGGTTGACGTCACCGTCCTTGAGAACAGTACAGACCGCGTTGTCATCGACTACAGTTTTGATCAGTTCGGCCAGCACAAGGTGCTCATCGACGGCACCCCCTATGCGACTCTGAGCCTTGGCAAGGAGAGTGTGACGCACCTGGTCGGCCTGCCGGCCTTGCCCGACGTGTCGCGCAGCGTGATCATCCCCGACAGCGCCGGCATGGCGGTGCGGGTGCTGGACAGCCGCTACTACGAGATCAGCGATGTGGACGTGGCCCCCTCCAAGGGTTTTGTTTCCCGCACCGTGGACAAGGAGAGCCTGCCCTACACCTTTGGCAAGGCGTACCAGGAGAACATCTTCTGGCCCGCTTCCATCGCCGAGCTGCGCGAGCCTTACATCATGCGCGACCACCGCGGCGTGGTGGTGACGGTGAACCCCTTCCAGTATAACCCGGTGCAGCGTGTCCTCCGTGTCTACACCTCGATGACCGTGGAAGTGGTGGCCGACGGACCGGGCCAGGTCAACGTGCTCGACCGCTCCTATCAGCGGAAGCTCAACGGCTCGTTCCACGACATCTACGGTGGACACTTCATCAATTACAACCTCGACGGCCGCTACACCCCGCTGGACGAGAGCGGCGACATGCTGATCATCTGCCACGATGCCTGGACGGCCAATGCCCAGGTGCTGGCCGATCACAAGACCTCCATCGGCATCCCGGCCACCGTAGTGGCGGTTTCCGTTGTCGGCAACAACACCGCATCGATCACCAGCTACATTCAGAACCTCTACGACACCAGCGACCTGGCCTTTGTGCTGCTGGTGGGCGATTCAGTGGAAGTGGTGAGCCCCTCGTCAGGGGGCGGCCTCTCCGACCCCAGCTATGCCAAGGTGGCCGGCGGTGACGACTACCCCGACATCATAATCGGCCGCTTCTCCGCCCAGTCGGCTGCAGACGTGGACACCCAGGTGACACGGACGGTGGAATACGAGGAAAACCAGGCCACCATGGAGACCTGGTTCTGGCAGGGCATGGGTCTCGCTTCGAACCAGGGCACCGGTGATGAGGGTGAATACGACGACGAGCACATCGGTTACATCCGGGACGACCTGCTGGCCAACGGCTACACCCTGGTGGACGAGATCTACGACCCCTCGGGCACCGCGTCCCAGGTGACCACCGGCCTCAATACCGGCCGCGGGATCATCAATTACTGCGGTCACGGTTCGGACACCACCTGGGTCACCACCGGTTTCTCCAACGCCAATGTCAACGCGCTGACCAACGACAACATGCTGCCCTTCATCATCTCAGTGGCCTGTGTCAACGGCAACTTCCCCGGACAGACATGCTTTGCCGAGGCCTGGCTGCGGGCCACCAACGGCAGTGAGCCCACCGGAGCGGTGGGGACTTACATGAGCACGGTCAACCAGTCCTGGGACCCGCCCATGGAGGCCCAGGATGAGTTCAACCTGCTCTATGTGGCCGGCACCTACAACACCTACGGTGCGCTTTGCTTCGCCGGCTCCTGCTCGATGATGGACGATTACGGCAGCGGCGGCGTATCGGAGTTTAACAACTGGCACGTCTTTGGCGATCCGTCCCTGCGGGTGGTGGGCACAACCGCTCCGCCCACCGGGATGAAGGTCAGCCCGGGCAACGGCCTGATCTCCGAAGGGGCCAATGGCGGTCCGTTCACTCCGAGCAGCCTGACCTTCACCCTGACCAACTACGAGAAGAGCCCCATCAACTACACCGCCAGCGAGAGCGTGGCCTGGCTCGATCTCGACAGCACCGGCGGCACCATCCCCTCCAACGGCACCGTCGACGTCACCGTCTCGATTACCGGTGCGGCCGACACCATGGCCAACGGCGCCTACTTCGGCGACATCGACTTCGTCAACACCACCAACCACGACGGCGACTGCACCCGCACCTGCCAGCTGACGGTTGGCGTGCCGGTGGTGCAGATGGTCTTTGATATGAGCAGCAACCCCGGCTGGACCACGGCCGGCTCCTGGGCCTATGGCACACCCACCGGCGGCGGCGGACAGTATGGCAACCCCGATCCCACCAGCGGCGCCACCGGGCCCACCGTCTACGGCTACAACCTCAACGGTGACTACGAGAACAGCATGGCGGAGACGCACCTGACGTCCACGGCCATCGACTGCAGCGAGCTGGCCCAGGTGATCCTCAAGTTCCAGCGCTACCTCAACGTGGAGACGCCGACCTATGACCACGCCTACGTGCGGGTGAGCAACGACGGGTCGAGCTGGACCACCGTCTGGCAGAACACTTCCGAGGTGACCGACTCCGGCTGGAGCCTCCAGGAGTTCGACATCTCCTCCGTGGCCGACGGGCAGTCCACCGTCTACCTTCGCTGGACCCAGGGAACCACCGACAGCAGCTGGCAGTATTCCGGCTGGAACATCGACGACGTGGAGATCTGGGGCGTGGGCGACGATGTCACTCCGCCCACCGACACGGTGCAGGTGAGTATCGGCTGCACCCCGGACGACGGCGTGCTGCCCTTCACCACCCAGATGGCCATCTCGCTGACCAACCTCACCACCGAGAACCGCCGGGCCGCCGGCCGGATCGACATGGTGATCGGTAACGGTACGGCCTACGGCAACTGGCGCGCCGGCTGGACCAACCTCAGCAGTGGCGAGTCGTACAGCACGTTCTGGAACCAGAGTCTGCCGGGTCTCGCTTCGCTGGTGGGCAGCAACGTCTTCACCATCACCGGTGTCGATGTGACGCCGGCCCCCTACAACCAGCCGCCCTTCCCTCCTTCGGGAGACAGCGACAACGACGCCTGCACGGTGACCGCTTCGGCGCCGTAAACAGGGCGCGGCCGGATAGCTGAAACTCGAACCGGGGCCCGGGAGAACACTCCCGGGCCCCGTTGCGTACGAACAGCGCGGGAGCGTGCCGGCCGGGCTTGCCAGAGCGGTGCCCGCCGGGTAGCATGATCAGATGATGACAAAATTGACAGTGAACAGTGGAGGAAGGACCGACTTTGTCGACATCACCGGCGAGGTTCGCCAGGCCGTTGGCCGGCTGAATCTCCAGGACGGGGTGGTCACCGTTTTCGTGCCCCACACCACCGCTGGGGTGACGATCAACGAGCATGCCGACCCGGCGGTGATGGCGGACATGGAGCTGGTTCTCGACCGGATGGTGCCCTGGACCGGCGGTTACCGGCACAGCGAGGGGAACACCGCGGCCCATGTCAAGGCCAGTCTGGTGGGCTCCTCGGTGCGGGTCATCGTCCAGGGGGGGGAGCTCCAGCTGGGGACCTGGCAGGGCATCTTCTTTTGCGAATTCGACGGGCCCCGGACCAGGAGCGTGCTGCTGGAGGGAGCCGACCGCGGTTGATGCCCATGATACTGAAATGGCTCAACGCGAAGAATGGTCGCATCGCGCTCCCGCTGGCGGTCTTCCTCCTGTTCGTCTGCTGCGGCGCGGCGCTGTTCGGTTTCATGCAGCGGCACGAGATCGAACCGTGGATGGACGACGCCTACATCACCTTTGTCTATGCCCGAAACCTCGCCGAAGGCCGCGGGCTGGTGTTCAACGAGGGTGAGCGGGTCTGGGGATTCACTTCACCCGCGCAGACTCTGCTGCTGGCCGGGTTCACGCGGGCCGGGGTGGAGACCAGCCTGGCCGGCCAGTTTGTCGGCGTCCTCTTCATCACCCTCAGCGCATTTCTGATCTACCGCCTGGCCGGTGCCTGGTTCCACCCCCTGGTTGGTCTGCTGCTGGGGTTGCACCACCTGGCGGGAGCCATCGGCAGCCAGTTCCTGATCGGCCTCGAAACCCATGGGCTGATCTTTTCCCAACTGGCCTTTCTCGAGGCCCTGCGCTGCCGCCGGTATCGTTCTGCCTGCGTCCTGGCGGCCCTCGCCTGTCTCTACCGGCCCGACGCCCTGGTCCTCGTCCTGCCGGCAATGCTGCTCAGCAAGGGCTGTCGGCAGTGGCGCAGCCTGGTCTGGTTCGCCCTCCCCGGGGTGGCCTGGCTCCTGTTTGCCTGGTTCTATTTCGGCGATATTCTGCCCAACACCTTTTACGCCAAGACCCACTTCTGCTCCTTCTCCGAATATTTCGGTTTCACATTTTTCCAGGTCTTTGAATACCGGCGGCTGCTGGAACTGGTTCCCCTGCGCTGGGTAGTCATCGCCGCCGGGTTCTGCCTCGGGGCAGCGTGCCTGCTGCGGTTGAAGACGAGGGAAGAGTGGCCTTTTCTCTATGCCCTGCTGGTATACCCCTGGATACTGGTGCTGGCCTACAGCCTGATCGGCGCCCCCAAGTATCATATCTGGGAGACCTTTTCCGCCCGGTTTTTCCACTGGTTCGCCATTCTCTGCGGTTTGGCAGCGCTGCTGTTTCTGGTGGGGCGTCACCTCTCCGTCCTCAGTCCAGGAATGAGGAGGGCCATACCATGGGCCGCTGCGGTTTTGGCCGCCGTCTACATCCTGCTGGTCATCCCCCACGATGTCCGGTTGACACTCTCCGCGCTGCAGGCGGACAGGAATATTCACTATCTTGGCCGTCGCCACGAGGCGCTGGTCAACCTGGCCGGGTGGCTCAACCAGAACATCCCGGCCGGTGAGTCCCTGGCTTCCTCGGAAGTGGGGATCCTTAAATACCACAGCCATTTGCGACTGGTGGACCGCATGGGGTTGACCACCCGGGCGGTCCGGGACGGCCGGAAGCTGGATCAGAAGGATATCCTGCTCCTCCACCGGCCGGATTACTTCCTCTTTCACCAGCACAAGCCACACCTCGTGGTCACCCCGGATCTGCAATACCGGGCGGTGCAGCAGTTTGACGGGTGGGGATACAAGCCGATCACCATTTTTAAAAAATGCACTGATTGCCCACCACTGCTTGACGTACCGGGTGCCCACCACATAAATTGAAGATAACAGGGCGGAATGGCAGTTTCGGCACGCCCTCCGTCCTTGCCATAATTGTACGTGCCTCGCCGATGCAGCAGTGCCGGAGCGGACATCCGGCAAATCCCCGGGGAAAGGAAGTCCAACATGCCATCCCGCAACGGTCTCCCGCTCTTATTCTGTGTACTCCTCCTGTCCACCCTGATCATCAGTGGTGGCCTGTTGCCCAGGGAAGCCCAGGCCCGGCCCGAGTACCGCGATGCGTTCTACGTGGTGTACCCCGGAGCGGTGGGCACCACCATCGAGACGGTGGGGAGTCAGCCAAACCATTGCGGGGTCTGCCACTACGAATTCACCGGCATCTACATGCGCAACCCCTACGGGGTGAAGGTCCACGAGGCGCTCAACTTCTTCACCGACACACCCCTCGGACGCCAGGCGGCGATCATGTCCATCGCCGACCAGGACCCGGACCTTGACGGCTTCAGCACCCTCACTGAAGTCACCGATACGGCCACTTACTCCAACACCCCCACTTTCCCCGGTCTGACCCCGAATAACGTGGATCAAACCACCCTTGTCACTCAGAGCCAGATCAACGGTCACCTGGTACCCACCACCGGCGGTGACAACACGTCACCCTCGGTCACCGTCCTGGTGCCCAACGGCGGGGAGACGGTCACCGGCAACAGCGGTGCCACACTCCAGTGGTCGGTCAGTGACGCCAGCGCGATCCACACCGTGGACGTCTACCTCTCCCTGGATAACGGATCCAACTATTCACCCCTGGTCATGGGGTTACCCGACACTGGCAGCTACACCTGGTTCCCGCCCAACCGGCCCTCCACCCAGGCCCGCCTGCGGGTGGTGGCCACCGACACGGCCTGGAACGTGGGGCAGGACCACAGCAACGGCATCTTCACCATCGTCTCTGCGGGGGGCGGGGTGGTGGCATCCACACTGCGTGATTTCGACCAGCCGGGGAGCCAGCCATTTGACACCGGGTTGCTCTTCCATCCCGACGATTGTTCCGGCTGCCACGGCGGCTACGACGACGCTGTGGAGCCTCATCGCAACTGGGCAGGCAGTATGAAGGCCCACGCTTCCCGTGACCCGCTGTTCCGGGCGGCCATGTCGGTGAGCAACCAGTTCGTCCCCGACTCGGGGGATCTCTGCCTGCGCTGCCACACCTCCAGGGGCTGGATGGCCGGGCGTTCGGTGCCCACCGACGGCAGCCGGCTGGAGAATGACGATCTCACCGGAATGTTCTGCGGCCAGTGCCACCGGCTGGTGGACCCGATCTATTCCGGGGGGAACCCTTCGGTTGATCTCGCCATCATCAACGCACTGGACGACGCGCCGGACGAGTTCGGCAACGCGATGTATGTTCTCGACCCGGACGGGGAGAAGCGGCGGGGCCCCTTCTCCGACGGCGACCGGGCCCACCCGATCCTCACCTCGTCCTTCCACCAGGAGGCGGCACTCTGCGGCACCTGCCACGACGTGAGCAATCCGGTGTTCGAGAATGACGGCAGCGGCAACTTCCTGCCCAACAGCTTCAACAGCCCGGCCACCGATTTTGACAAGGGCAACCTGATGGCCCTGGAGCGGACGTACTCCGAGTGGCTGAACAGCGATTACAACACGCCGGGCGGTATCTACGCCCCGCAGTTCGGTGGCAACCTCGACTACGTTTCCATCTGCCAGGATTGCCACATGCGCGACGTCACCGGTATCGGCGGCACGGTTCGCGGTTCATCACCGCTGACCCGCACCGACCTGCCGCTGCACGATTTCACCGGCGGCAGCACCTGGCTGCCCGGGCTGCTGGAGAGCCTGTATCCCGACGACGTGGACGACGCGGCGATGCAGGCCGGCATCCTGCGCGCCCGTTACATGCTGCAGAACGCGGCCACGGTCACCTCTGTGCAGAACGGCATCATGCTCGAGGTGACGGTGACCAACGAGACGGGTCACAAACTGCCCACCGGTTACCCCGAAGGACGGCGGTTGTGGCTCAACATCAAGTTCTTCGGCGACGGGATGTCCCTGCTCTCCGAATCGGGCGCTTACGATGCCGCCAGCGGTGTGTTGACCCACGACGCCGAGATCAAGATCTACCAGGCGGAACTGGGTCTTGACTCCACCACCGCACCGCTGGTGGGGGCGAGCCCCGGGCCGTCCCACCACTTTGCGCTGAACAACAAGGTCTTCAGCGACAACCGCATTCCGCCACGGGGCTTTACCAACAGCGCCTTCCAGGGCTTTGGCGGCGCGCCGGTGGCCTATACCTATGCCGACGGCCAGTACTGGGACATCAGCAGCTTCGCCATCCCTGAAGAAGCCACCTCGGCCGAGGTCACCCTTTACTACCAGAGCACTTCGAAGGAATTCGTTGAATTTCTCCGCGACGAGAACAGCACCGACACCACCGGCCAGGAGATGTACGACCTCTGGAACGACAACGGCAAGTGCCCGCCGGAGGTGGCCTGGACCGGGGCAGTGAGCCTGGAGATGGTGAGCCAGACCGTGGGGGCCGACCTGATCTGCCTACCCCAGTCGGGGACGTTGCCGTTCTCGTTCTACATGGGGGCCACCATGGAGAACCTGGCCGGCACTTTCCGCCGGGCCTCGGCAAGAATCGACGTGGTGATCGCCGGAGGCGGGCTGTTCACCAACTGGCGGGCCGGCTGGACCCATCTCAGCCCGGGTGAGACTTACAACAACGGCTGGCAGCAGACCCTCCCCGGTCTGGGCTCCCTGGTGGGGCAGAACCAGTTCACCCTGGTGGCCGTGGACGTAACGCCTACGCCATACAACCAGCCGCCATATTCCCCCGCCGGGGATGTGGCCTCGGACCTGTGCACGGTGACCGCCTCCGCACCCTAGGCGGAGCCGGTGCGGGCCTCTTTTCGAGGGGGCTGGCGCGATCGGAGAATCAACAAGGAGTTGACTGCGGCGGTCAATAAACCTATACTATAACAGTAGAATAGCGGTAGAGTTCGCCTGCCTGGCCGCCATTCCGGCCGCCCAGACCACGGCCTGAATTCATGCTGTTTTCCGGATTCCTGAATCCCCGCGGGGCGCTTTTTATGCCGGTTGCATGTCGTCATCTTCTGGTTCTTTTCACCGTTCTCCTGCTGACGGCGGGGTGTGGAGCTGCGAGGAATACCATGCCAACCGCCGAAACCCTGCCCGAACCCGCTTCCGGACCCGCACCAGAACCCGAATCCACGGACCTTGTTGAGACGGTGGAAGAGTTCTGGCCTGACGGGAGCCTCAGGATCCGCCGCCAGGTGATCAGGGGTGCCGACGGTTCGCTGGTGGATCACGGGGTCTATGCCCGCTGGCACGAGAACGGCCGGCCCGAATACGAGACCATTTTCGATCACGGTCGGAAGAATGGCCGGGCGGTTCGCTGGCACATGAACGGCGAGGTCTGGATCGAGGAGTTCTACGAACTGGGATTGAAGGAAGGCGCCTGCCGCACCTGGAACGAGACGGGCGAACTGGTCAAGGAAGAACAGTTTACCCACGGAAAGCCAGACGGAGTCTGGACGGTTTGGAAGAAGGGTGCCGTGAAGGCGAGAAGTTGTTTTGATTATGGCGTGCCGGTGGATTGCGATCCGCCGGCTGCGCCCGAATAGATGTTGTTCCGTTTCAACAACCCTGAAGATGTTCTGGAGGTTGAAGGATGTCCAAGCGATGGTTGATCCTGTCGGTATTATTGACCGCCCTGGTGTTTTCCCCGGCCGTCTGGTCCGAGGACGCTGAGCAGCAGAAGAAAGAAGACCCGGCTGCCGCCGGCCCGCTGGAGACCATGGGTGATCTGCAGCCTGTCCAGCCGGACGGTGAAGTGCGGACCAGCCCGGCCTACCACTCGGCATCCCGTGGCTTCTTTATGTCCCAGGTCAATGTGAATGCCAGCGGCCAGAACATTCTTGGTGACGCGGGCAACGAGCCCTCCATCTGCGTGGACCCCACTGATCCGAACAAAATGTGCATCGGCTGGCGGCAGTTCGACAACGTGAGCAGCGATTTTCGCCAGGCCGGCTACGGCTATACCACCGATGGCGGTGTGACCTGGACCTTCCCCGGCCGGATTGAGGCCGGCATCTTCCGCTCCGACCCGGTGCTGGCTTCCGATGCTTCGGGCACCTTCTACTACAACAGCCTGACCACCGACGAGTTTCAATCTGACTTCTGGTGCCACACCTTCAAGTCCACCGACGGCGGCGCCAACTGGGATGCGGGAACGTATGCCTACGGCGGTGACAAGCAGTGGTTCGTCATCGACAAGACCGGCGGCCACTACGCCTATTGGAACTACGTCTTCAGCACCTGCTATCCCGACCATTTCACCCGTTCCACCAACGGGGGCAGCAGTTATGAGAGCTGCACAACGGTGACCGGCTACCCCCACTGGGGTGTCAATACTGTGGGGCCGGATGGGGAGCTGTATGCCTGCGGCGACGGCTTCCTGGCCTGTCGCTCGGACAATGCGCAGAACGCAGGGTCCACCATTACCTGGCCGGTCTCCACCTCGGTAAGTCTTGACGGCAGCATCGTGTATTCCGGCGGCCCAAACCCGGGCGGCCTTATGGGCCAGGCCTGGATTGCGGTGAACCATGCCAGCGGGCCAAGCCGCGGCCATGTCTACCTGCTCTGTTCGGTGAGCCGCTCCTCTACCCCCGACCCCTGTGACGTGATGTTTGCCCGCAGCACCGACGGCGGCAACAGCTGGGGCTCCCCGGTGCGGGTCAATGACGATGCCGGCACCAGCGCCTACCAGTGGTTCGGCACCATGTCGGTGGCCCCCAACGGCCGCATCGATGCGATCTGGCTCGACACCCGGGACGACCCCGGCGGTTACGACTCGGCGCTCTACTACTCCTACTCCGAGGACGGCGGCTTGACCTGGGCGGCCAACGAGGCGCTCACCGCATCCTTCGACCCCCACGTGGGCTGGCCGGTGCAGAACAAGATGGGCGACTACTTCCACATGGTTTCGGACAACACCGGGGCCCACCTCGCTTTTGCCGGGACATACAACGGCGAGCAGGATGTCTACTACGCCCACATCACCCGCACGCTCTCCGTCTCGGTCCCCGGCGGTGCCCCCGAGGTGCTGACCCCGGATGTGGCCATGGCGGTCAACGTCCGGGTCAATCCCGGCACCGAGAACTACGTGCCCGGCACCGCGACGATGCACTATCGCTACAATGGCGGTCTGTTCCAGACCCAGTCGTTGCTCGACCTGGGCGGTGACCTCTACCAGGCCACCCTGCCGGCGGCTTCCTGCACCGATACCCCCGAGTTCTACTTCAGCGCCCAGGGCGACCAGAGCGGATTGGTCACCGATCCGTACGGGGCTCCCGGCAGTTTTCACACCGCCGTGGTGGGGGAGATCGCGGTCTTCTTCAGCGAAAATATGGACAGCGATCCAGGCTGGACCACCGAGGGCCTCTGGGCCTGGGGCCAGCCCACCGGCGGGGGCGGCGACTATGGTGAGCCCGATCCCACCAGCGGATACACCGGGGCGAACGTCTATGGGTACAATCTCAGCGGCGACTACGAAAACTCCCTCAGTGAGACGCACCTCACCTCCACCGTCATCGACTGCACCGGGAAGACCGGAGTGACCCTCTCCTTCTGGCGCTGGCTCGGGGTGGAAACATCGAATTACGACCACGCCTACCTGCGGGTGAGCACCGACGGGTCCAGTTGGACAACCATCTGGCAGAACGGCGGCGAGGTGAGCGACACCTCCTGGATCGAGGAGGTCTACGACATCTCGGCTCACGCCGACAACCAGCCCACGGTCTACCTCCGCTGGACCATGGGGACCACCGACTCCTCCTGGCAGTTCTGCGGCTGGAACATCGACGACGTGACCCTGAGCGCGTTCGAGTGCGAGGGTGGAGTTGTTACCGACACCGTGGCCACGGCCATCGACGCCAGCCCGGCTGCCGGCACGCTGCCCTTTGTCACACAGTTCACCGCCCAGCTGAGCAACCTCACCGATGAGAACCGCCGCACGGCGGGCCTGATCAATGTCACCCTGGCCAACGGGACGTCGTACACCAACTGGCGGGCCGGTTGGACCAACCTCAGCCCCGCCGAGGTGTTCACCAGCGTCTGGAACCAGAGTTTCCCGTTGCTGGGGACGCTGGTGGGCGACAATGTTTTCATCCTGGTGGGCGAGGATGTGACCCCGGCACCCTACAACCAGCCGCCGTTCCTGCCTTCGGGTGACACGGACAGCGACAGCATTACGGTGACCGCCACGGCTCCCTGACGATTGTCATCGCGAGGAGCCGAGGGCGACGACGCGATCTGACACAGAAAAGGCGTGGTCTCCTCGCGGGGGCCACGCCTTTTTTTGCAAAAAAATGGGGTCAGGCACCGGCTTGTTGCAACGCAGCTACAACGATTGTCATCACGAGGAGCCACTTTGGCCGGTGACGACGCGATCTCGTGAAATTGTCCGCAAGCACGGTCACGAGATTGCTTCGTCGCCCACTTCGCGGGCTCCTCGCAATGACAGGAACTACCGCTCACCCAGTGTGATTGAGACCGTATTCTCCGCCCCGTCACGGAGGTATGTCAGGTCCACCGTATCGCCGGGCTGGTGGGCCTTCAGTGCATCGGAGTATTCCTTGAGGTTGGCGATGTCCTGACCGCCCAGGCGGACGATGATGTCGCCCTCGAGCAGCCCTGCTGTCTCGGCGGGAGAGCCGGGGGAGACGGCGCCGATGCGCACCCCCTCACCGGAGAAGGCGAAGTCGGGCATGCTGCCGGTGCTGGCCCGCCGGCTGCCGGCTGTCGTGGCCGTCCCGGAGGCCGCTTCCTTCTTCTTTCCGGCAAAGGACATGGGCTCTTCCCGCTCTGCCAGGTAGAGCAAGGCTTCTTTTACAAATGAAGCCACCTTGACCAGACCCTCACCGTCGATCTTGTCCGCGGTGTCGGTGGGGCGGTGATAGTCCTGGTGCGGGCCGGAGAAGATCTGCACCGCCGGCACGCCGGCCTCGATGAAGCTCTTCTGGTCGCTGGCGTCCAGGTCCTGGGTCACCATGTCCGCTTCCACGCCGGTGACATAGCCGCAGCCCATGAAGATATGCTTCCATTCCGAGGCGCTGTTGCTGTTGAGCACCAGCAGCTTTTTGTCACCCAGGCGCCCAACGGTGTCGAGGTTGATGACGCCGATGCACTTTTCCATCGGAAAGCGTTTCATCTCGTTAACGTAATGCCGGGAACCCTTCAGGCCGCTCTCCTCGGCGGTGAAGGCGGCGAAGACCACCGTACGGGACGGTTTGAGGCTCTTGCCCAGCATTTTGGCCAGCTCCAGCATCACCGCCACACCGCTGGCGTTGTCGTCGGCCCCGGGGTGCAGCTGTCCCTCGTCCCCGGCGTGGACGTCGGGCCAGCCGTAGCCCAGGTGGTCGTAGTGGGCGCAGAGCACCACCGACTGGCCGTCAAAGTCGGGATTCGTTCCCGGGATCACTCCGAGAACGTTCTTTACCGGCCCGGTGGTTCCATCGGCATCCACGATCTCATCCCAGCTCTGGTACCACGAACCGTCGTCGCCCATGGGCTGCAAGCCGGCTTCCTCGAAGATGGCGGCGATGACCTCTGCGGCCTCGTCGATTCCGTCCGTTCCCAGCCCCCGGCCCGCCATTTCCTCTGCCGACAGTCTGGCGATGGTGGCCGTCATCCGCTCGACGGAGAAAAGCGGGGCCAGGGTCGCCAGCGCCTCGCGCGCCGGCAGTCTGGTTGGCAGGCTTTCCGGCAGCGCCATGCGGTTCCGAACCACCACGGCCCGGAGCGGGGAATTCACCGCCGGCCATTGTCCCTTGGCCACGTTAGTCGGCTCGGCCCCCTCGAAAGCGAGGTAGCTGTATTTGCCGTAGTGCGGCAGCTTGCGGGCCAGGCCGGGGCCGGCGTCGTCGTTGCCGATGGTCAGCCAAGCCACTGCCGAGTCCGGGTTGTGCGGATGGCGTGTGGCAATGACAAAGCTGTTGTTCTCTCGGGGCAGCACCGTTTTGGCGAAACGAACCTGGCCGTCGTCCACGGCGGTGTCGTAGGTGCCGGTGATCCCGTCAATGACCACCTGCCGGTGGAGATTCTCCTCGCCGAAGATCCAGACCGCTTGATCGGCCGGCAATTGGTCCACCTCACTGTCCAGCCTCAGTACCGGGCTGCCCTCATCGTCGCCGCACCAGGCCTCGGCCAGTTGGCGGTATCGCGCCAGTTGTTCGGGTGCTGCTGCCGAGGGGAGCAGGATCAGAGTCTTCTCCGAACCGAAGATTTTCGAGAAGGAAGGTGGAGTCTCGTTGTGATGCAGCATGCGGAAAACGTTGAACCCCGGGTCCACCTGCACCAGGTATGGCTGATCCTTGAAGACGAATTCGCAGTTCTCTGATCGGGTCTCCATGTCCACTTCCAGCTCTTCGATCCGGTCGGCAAAGGAGACGGCCAGCGGTACGCTGATCCGAAACGGGTCGCTTTCCTGGATCTGTTCGATGGTCAGGGAGAGCCGGTACGCCTCGCCTTCTATCTCCACTTTCGCCGCGGTCAGCTGCAACGATGGAGCGCCGGCCCGCTCAACCCACTGGCTGAAGAAGTCGCCCAATTCAATGCCGCTCGCCGTTTCAAAGGCCAGCCGCAGATCATCGAAGGAGGCCTGTTTCCAGCGGTTGTCGCGGTAGAAAGTCTGCAGGCCGCGGACAAAGGCCTCGTCACCGATCTTGCCGCGAAGCATTTCACAGAGCATCAGGCATTTGCCGTAGCCCACCGCCTGGGAGGAGGCGTCGTGGCGGGAGATGAACCCGCTCAGCGGGAAATCGTTGCCGCTGTTGACGTAGTCGGTGTAACCCTGCAGCGTTGACCGGCGATACTCATCCCCCTGTCCGCGCTGCTCCTTGATCAGGTGGTCGGCGAGGTAGGCGGTGAGCCCCTCGCACCAGTTGCCGGTGGCGAAGTCGACGTAGACGCTGTTGCCCCACCAGTTGTGCAGCAGTTCGTGGGGGTAGGACGAGTGCAGGATGAAGGGGAAGCGGATGATCTGCTCGCCCAGCAGGGTGAAGGAGGGCATGCCGTAGCCGGTGGGCCAGAAGTTCTCCACCAGGGCGAACTTGGTGAAGGGGAAGGGCCCGATCAGCAGGCGATACATCTCCAGATACTGGGCGGTGGTCTCCAGGTACTTGTTGGCCAGGTTCTCGTCCGGGGTGCGGAGGAAGGCCATCACCCGGACATTGCCGGCATCGAGTCCATACTCGGTGAACGGCGCTGCCACCAGGTAGATCTCTTCCATGGGGTCGGGGCAGTCCCAGGTGGTGAGTTGCCGCCCGTCAAAAATCTCATGCAGCGTCCGGGTGCCCTGGCTTACCGAGTCCCACCCTTCGGGCAGATCGGTCATCAGTGAAAAGGTGAACAGCTGGTCGTCAAAAATGGGAACCCACCAGGTTGAACCGGCAAGAAATGCACCCCGCGTTTCGATGATGCCCGGGGTCTGGCTGAACCCGCGGGAGTATTCCTCCTCTGGTGAGGTGATGGCGTAGTTGATCGTCCCCCTGATATAGAGTTCGAAGACAGCGTCGCCGGTCGGCGGTTCATCGAATACAACGGCATAGCGGTTGCGGGTGATGGCTAAGGAGCCCTCGTGGTCCTCGCGGTCCATGCCCACGTCTCCGGCGGGCAGCCCGCTCTCCTCGAGGACGATGCGCACTCCGGGATGTACAGGGCCAACCTCAAGGTCACTGGCCAGTAAAAATGTCAGCTCCGATGTCAGCCGGCCGGCCGGTATGGTTACTTCATCGAACGCCGAGATCCGGTTGCTCTCCGGAAACAGTGCGGCTCTCACCTGGTGGTGGATAAAAGTCTCCCCGGCTGTTGCCGCGGGAGCGGCGGTGAAGAGGGAGAGAACGGTGAGTATCGAAAGAATGAAACCGGTTTTTCGCATGAGGGCACCCGTTTGATTGTGTTGTTTCCGATGAACACCAACAGTAGTTCCGCCGCCGGCAAATGTCAAAACCTCGCCGGATGATATCTGCACGAGGTGACCATCCGCTGGCCGGTCTGTTAGAATAATCTCGTTGCCGGCCGCAGATGAGCCGGCCCGGTTCACTGGAGAAAGGGCAGGTTCATGCAGGATTCGCACGTCGCGCTGGTTTTCCCCCCGGTATGGGACCCCAAGCAGCCATATCTCGCCCTGCCGGCACTTGCCGCCCAACTGCGAAGCCATGGCATCTCCACCCTGCTCTTTGACGACAACATCGACTACTACCACCTCCTGCTCAGCCGGTCTCACCTCGAGGGTGTGATTCGTCCCCGTCTCGAGGATCGAGCTGCTCGGGGCGAGGAGCGGGCGGCCCAGGCGTTAGCTGAGCTGCCCGGGCTGGCCAGCCAGGTGGATGAAGCCTGCCGGGTGATCCGCGACCCCGACCAGTTCTTTGACTTGCAGCGGTTTCACGGTGCACGGGCGGTCATCGACCGGACGGTACGGGTGGCCTCTGCGGCCTACGGCCGGACAAAGATGGGATTGTACTCGTTCAGCATGCGCTATCCCTTCGGTTCATCCAAAGCCATTGCCGCCGCGGCGCTGGACGAGGAGGAGAACCCGTTCCTCGAATACTACCGGGAAGTGAGCATCCCCCGTCTGAAATCGGCAAACCCGGCGGTGGTGGGCCTCTCGGTTTCCTCGGTGAACCAGTCCATCGGCGCCTTCACCCTGGGCCGGCTGATCAAGGAGCAGATGCCCGGGACGCTGGTGGTGGTGGGGGGCAACACCTTCAACCGCTTTACCGGCCAGTTGCTGGAGAACGCCCTGCTCTACCGCTGGGTGGACGGCTACGTGGTGGGGGAGGGGGAGACCGCCTTGCTGCGTCTGGCCGAGGCCATGGCCGGCGACCGCAATCTCGAGCAGGTGCCCAACCTCTTCTGGCGCAGTGACTGGCAAGAGCCGGCATCCGAACTGCCGGCTCCCGGCATGATCAGGGAGAACCCCAGGGCCGAGGCCGAGGACATGAGCGCCCTGCCCATGCCCGATTTCGAAGGGATGCCGCTGGACCGCTACCTCAGCCCGTTGCCGGTGCTGCCCCTGGAGACATCCCGCGGCTGCCCCTGGGCCCGCTGTGCCTTCTGCAGCCACTTCAAGCTCGGTGAGTCCTTCCGCTACCGCAAGCCGGACGTGGTGCTGGAGGACATCCGGGTGCTCAAGGAAAAATACGGCACGTCCCACATCGTGCTGGTGGACAACTCGATCCCGGTGCGTTCGCTACGCGAGATCTCCCGCGGGCTGATCGACCGGGAGCTGGAGATCAACTGGACCTGCTACACCCGCTACACGAAATCGTTCACCCCGGAGTTCTGCGACCAGTTGGCCCGGTCCGGCTGCCGCTCCATCTGGTTCGGCCTGGAGTCAGCCTCCCAGCGGGTGCTGGAGCGGATGGACAAGGGCACCACGGTGGAGGTGACCAAACAGGTGACCCACAACTGTCTCGACGCTGGTATCGCGGTGGACCTCTTCTGCATGGTGGGTTTCCCCACCGAAACCGCCGACGAGGCGCTGGAGACGCTGGCCTTCATCCTGGAGATCAAGGAGAAGATTGTGGAGTTCAACTGTCTCTACGCCCTCGAGCCCTTTGCTCTCGATTCCTGCTCCAAGGTGGGTACCACACCGGAGGAATACGGGGTGATCATCGGTGACCCCGAAAGCGACCTGCCGGGCCCCAAGCATGATTCAACGGAATGGCCCGGTGACCTGGACATGCTGGACGGCAACCGCTACCGGGTGGACGGGGGGATGACCCAGCGCCAGGTGCTGGAGCTGATCGCCATGTTCGACCAGAAGCTGCAGCAGAAAATCCCGCCCCTGCCCCTGAGCCACGGTGACCGTGAGGCGCACACCCTCCTCTTCCGCTCCCGGGACGAGTTCCGTGAGCTGCTGCGGCAGTTGGCCCAGCGGTAGTTCATTCCATTCTTGCCATTCCGCTGCAGGCAACCTATATTTACGATATGAACAGCCAGGCGTGAGGTCTGGCCCCCCTCAATTGAACACAATGGAGTGAAACCATGGCCATGCGGACCACCGTTCTGCTGCTCGCCCTCCTCCTGTTCTCTGTTGCCTCGGCAACGGCAGCTGAGATCCGGGTGCCGGCGGACCAGCCCACCATCCAGGACGGTATTGATGCTGCCCAACCAGGGGACACGGTGCTCATCGCACCCGGCACCTACATCGGGCCGGACAACCGCGACCTCGACTTCAAAGGCAAGGCCATCACCGTCAGATCGGAAGATGGCGCTGAGGACTGCGTCATCGACTGTCAGGGGGAGGGGTTTGGCTTCATCTTCCAAAACGGTGAAGGCCAGGGTTCGGTGCTTGAGGGCGTGACCATTCAACGTGGGAGTGGTTTCTCAGGGTATGGTGCCGGCGGGGTAACCTGTTTTGGGACTTCCCCCACTCTCCGCAACAACATCTTTCATGACTGCTATGGAATGTACTGCGGCGGGATTTCCTGCGCCGATGGCGCGTCGCCGGTGATCGAGCACAACAGAATGGTGGGTTGCGGTTCCCGGGGGGGAGCCGGAATAGCATGCCGGGATGGCTCATCACCCCTGATTACGGACAACGTGATGACCGGGGGCACTTCTTTCGACGGAGCTGTCGGGATCTTTATGTGGAACAGTTCCCCGACAGTGATCAACAACCTGATCCATGACAACGAATTTGCCCACGGATCGGTGATTGGCATTCTGGACGGCAGTTCACCCTTGCTGATCAACAAAATACCAAGCCCGGAGTGCCATCATATATTTTGCAGATCTGGCCGAACAGCTCTCCCCAATTCGTGAATTGCATCATCTGGAACACAACAGCCTCTCTCGACCCTGAGCATGGCGAACCCTCCTTCCGCAACTGTGATGTGCGCAACCAGGGGGACATTGGTCCCGGCTGCATCGATGCCAACCCGCTCTTTGTCTCAGGGCCGGAGGGCAATTACTACCTGAGCCAGGTGGCGGCCGGGCAGTCAGCGGACAGCCCCTGCCT
>RCNC010000808.1_pt1 | contig 20474 bp, 22 predicted proteins | sample 2041301 | NCBI WGS metagenome assembly RCNC01 (sample SAMN09708231, study PRJNA481090) | Marine sediment metagenome, whole genome shotgun sequencing project. | biome: marine sediment; feature: ocean; material: sediment; isolation source: Sewage treatment plant 13A marine sediment (STP13A) ...
ATCAGCACATCAAACACGTTGCGCAACTCCAACTCGATCTTGACGTCGTGCGCCAAGGCAAACCCATCGCAAATCGCCTGCATCCGCCCTGCGACCTGCTCATAAATCTCGTCTTTGAAATAGCGGATTGTACCTGCCAGCGTCGCCACCTCAGGCAAGACATTATAGGCGGATCCCGCGTGCATCTGGGTGATGGACAGCACACAGGTATCCAGTGGCGGCACATTGCGGCTCAAGATGGTCTGGAACTCGGTCGCCAAACTGGCGGTGATGATGAGCGCATCCTTGCCCTGTGACGGTTGTGCTGCATGGCTGCCTTTTCCCGTCACTTTGATGTCGAAAAATGCGGCCCCTGCCATGGCAGTGCCTTTACAGATACCAACCTGACCCAACTCACCGCTGGGCCAGTTGTGCATGCCATAAATCTCGTCGCAAGGAAACTGCTCGAACAGCCCGTCCGCAATCATCTGGCGTGCGCCCCCAAGGCCCTCCTCGGCAGGTTGGAAGACAAGCACCACTGTTCCATCAAAATCACGCGTCGCCGCCAGATGTTTCGCGGCGCCTAGCAACATGGTGGTATGGCCGTCATGGCCACAGGCATGCATTACGCCATCATTTTTTGAGGTATAGTCCACGCCCGAAATTTCGTGGATCGGCAGCGCGTCCATATCCGCTCGCAGCCCAACCCGTCGGTTGCCCTGACGCTTGCCGTGGATCAAGCCCACAACACCCGTTTTGCCCAGCCCCGTATGCACTTCGTCCACGCCGTATTCGTGCAGCTTCTCTACAACCACAGCACTGGTGCGCGTTTCGGTAAAACCAATCTCGGGATGCGCGTGGAGGTCACGGAAAATCGCGGTCAACTCGTCTTTGCTATCAGCAATAAGGGGAAGGATGTTCATGGCGCAGGCTCCGGTGACTGGGGTTGAAACCACCCTACACACAGAGCCTGCGAAGAAAAGCCTAGTTCATTAAACCGGCGTGGCGGAGCCCGTTATCGACCAGCGTACGTGTCTCGTCCGACAGACCCGTCAGTGGCAACCGCACTTCTTCGGAACACAGATCAAGGCGAGACATCGCGAATTTCACACCAACAAGTCCCGGCTCGGTAAAGATCGCCTTGTGCAGTGGCATCAGTTTATCCTGGATGCTCAATGCAGTGGCGTAGTCACCCGCTGTACAGGCCGCTTGCAGCTTTGAGCACAACGCAGGTGCAACATTCGCTGTGACCGAGATACAGCCTACGCCGCCTTGAGCGTTGAACCCGTGTGCCGTGGCATCTTCGCCTGACAGCTGGATAAAATCGGGACCACAGGTCGTACGCTGGTCACATACACGCGCCAGATCGCCCGTCGCATCCTTAACACCAACGATCCGCTTAAACTTGGCCAATTGGCCCATCGTTTCGGGCGTCATATCCACCACGGAGCGTCCTGGAATATTGTAAATGATGATCGGCAGCTTGCAGCAGTCATGCACGGCCGTAAAATGCGCAATCAGACCGCGCTGGGTCGGCTTATTATAATATGGTGTGACCAACAAAATGCCGTCTGCACCCACTTTTTCGGCATGTTGCGCGAGGCGGATGCTCTCCAGTGTGTTGTTGCTACCAGCGCCGGCAATCACAGGAATACGGCCAGCAGCAGCTTTGACCACTTCTTCCACAACCATCTCATGCTCGCGGTGCGTGAGGGTAGGTGATTCGCCGGTGGTACCAACAGGAACAAGGCCGTTAGAGCCTTCGCCCACATGCCATTCCACGAGTTTTTTTAGCGTTTCAATATCCAGCTCGCCGTTGCGAAACGGCGTGACGAGGGCAGGCATAGAACCTGAAAACATGTGCACGCTCCTTTATGTGCTGGAGACCAAAAGGCCATCCGGTGAGGCCGCCGCGATAGCGACAAGAAGAAGACCGCCCGCACGCATATTCGTGAATTGAACACGGCGTCAGATGGTCTATGATTAAAGGCTGTACTGTGAGCGAGATAGGAAATGCAAGCCATGAGACGTTATCTGACGGCCCTGTTGCTTGTGTGTGCTACGGCTCTTCCCGCAAATGCCGAGCGTCCGCGCCCCCTTGGATGGGGGATGGACGCCATGCGCGGTGGTAACTTTACCACCGCCGAGAATATCGCTGCACGTGACGGTGCGGTCGCACGTGATGTGATCGTCTGGCACCGCCTGCGGGCGCAACAGGGTAGCTTTGAGCAAATCACGGAATTCCTCAAACGCCGCCCCGACTGGCCCGGTGAAGAGTATTTGCGGCGCCGCTCAGAGCCGGAAGTGATCAAGCAAGACGACGAGGCGATCATTGCATTCTTTGAGCAAACAGGACCGCAAACACCGCTTGGCGTTCTGGCCCATGCAAAAGCGCTAACGGAAAATGGGATGAGCGGCTCTGCTCAAGCAGGGCTTGTTCTTGCGTGGCGCACCATGCCGATGAACGCCAATTCCCAAGAGGCGTTTTTAGCAGTGCATGCAGATTTGCTCAAGCCGCACCATGATGCCCGTCTTGATGCGATGGTCTGGCAACGCGAGTATGACGAGGCACGTCAGATGTATGGCATCGCAAGCGCATCAGCGGTGCAAGACGCCGAAGCGCGTATCGCCTTCTACCGCCGCACAAGCAATGCCGCGAGCATCTACGAGAAACTGCCTACAGCGCTCAAGAACACCGGCGGTGTCAATCATGCGCTCTTTGAATGGCGCATTCGCAAAGGGCGTGTGGGCGATGCAAAAGACCTGTTGGTTGAAGCCTCCAAAAACGCTGAGACCCTCGGCAACCCCGCCGCATGGAGCAACCGGCGCCGCGCGCTGGCACGTGGTGAAATGCGGTCGGGTGACAAGGAGCGCGCCTATGCCATGGCCTCCCAGCATGGTCTGACAGAAGGATCAGACTATGCCGATCTGGAATGGCTTTCCGGCTACATCGCCCTGCGCTTTCTCAATGAGCCTATGCGCGCGCACCAGCATTTCCTGAACCACGATTCCGCCGTAGCCTCCCCGATCAGTCAGGGCCGCGCAGGATACTGGCAAGGCCGCGCGCTTGAGGCTGCTGGCGACAATGAAGGGGCGACTGCCGCCTATACGAGGGGCGCGAATTTTCAAACCTCATTCTATGGTCTGCTTGCCGCTGAGCGTGCGCGCATCCCCTTTCCGGAAAGACTGCGCGGCGCGCCCCCTGCGCAGGACTGGCGCACAAGTGCGCTGGCAAAGGCCCCTCTGTTTGAGGCGGGGCTCCTGCTCCAAGCCTCAGGTGAGATGAGTGTGGCAGAGCGGTTCTGGACCCATCTGGCCGAACAATTGTTGGAACCTGATCTGGAGCTGTTGGGTCAAGCAGCCATTGACGTAGGACAGCCTCATATTGCCGTCATGATCGGCAAACGCGCAGCGCAGCGCGGGCTGGAGATCGCCGCGCCCTATTATGCCCTGCATCCGCTCAAGGAAGCGGACTTGCCCATGGCGCCCGAAATGTCGCTGGCCATCGCACGCCGCGAAAGCGAGTTTGACCCCGTTGTGCAATCAGGCGTAGGCGCACGTGGTTTGATGCAGTTGATGCCCGCCACCGCGCTTGAAGTGGCCCAAGGCCTCGGGATTGCGTCACAACATACCACCGACCGCCTCACCGCTGATCCGGTTTATAACGCGCGGCTCGGCTCCGAGTACCTGTCAGAGTTGGCAGGTCGTTTCGATGGAAATGTCGTGATGATGTCAGCAGGTTATAACGCTGGTCCCAGCCGCCCGATCCGCTGGATGAAGGAATACGGCGATCCACGCGACGGCGACATCTACATCGTGGATTGGGTGGAAATGGTGCCGTTTCGGGAAACGCAAAACTACATCATGCGCGTGACCGAAAGCCTGCCCATCTACCGCGCGCGGATGGGCAAAGAAGCCTTGCCAATTCCGTTCTATGAAGAGCTTATTGGCTCAACTCTGCTGCCGTTCGCGCCAAAAGGTGAATAGGCCCGCTGCCACAATGATCGCACAACCGATCGCGACATTAGTGCTTACCGTCTCGCCAAAAATCGAGATCCCGATAATCGCGGCAAACGCGAGTTGGAGATAGGCAAAGGGCTGCACCGCGCTGGCCTCCGCCGCCTCGTAACACCGGATCAAAAGCCAATGACCACTCACACCCGTGAGACACAAACATCCCATCCAGATCCAGTCGATTCCGCTCATCGGCTCCCAAAACCAGACACCAAGAAACGTCATCGCCACCGCGCCCACAGTACCCGTCCAGAAAAAGCTGGTGGCGGTGTTGTCGCGCCGTCCTGCATAGCGGGTGAGTAGTCCGTAGACGGCAAACATCGCTGCCGCCAGCAGCGGGATAAGGGCGCGGACATCGAACACCTCACGCCCGGGCTGTAGGATGATCAACACACCGATAAACCCCACCCCAATCGCCGCCCAGCGCCGCCAGCCCACATGCTCCCCCAGCACTGGACCAGACAAAGCTGCGACCAGCAGCGGGTAGCAGGTAAACACCGCATGGCTCTCGACCAGACCCAATACGGTAAAGGCAGCAACCATCACGCAAATCTCAAGGCATAGTAGCAAACCGCGGGTGATCTGGATCAGCGGCTGTTCGGTCTTTGCCGCAGCCCGAATGCCCCCCGCATGCCGTTTCGCCAAGGCAATGACAAAAGCCGCAAAGAACCAGTACCGGATCATCACGATCATCAGCACGTTATATTCACCCGCCAGATGCCGCGACAGCCCGTCCTGCACCGCAAAAACAAATGTCGTGGCTATCATCAGGCCAATACCGAGCGGGATGTTATTGCTTTGCGTCAATTCAGCACCGCCCGTGTCATGTGACGCTTGCGGCCATATCCCTTAACGCGGCTCACTTCAAAACCTGCATCGGTTAATCCACGGCGCACGAAACCCGCCGCCGTATAGGTCGCGGCAGTGCCGCCCACCGCCGTATGCGCACCCACCTCGCGCATCAGTTCCGGCGCCCACAGTTCGGGGTTTTTGGCGGGGGAGAACCCGTCGAGGAACCATGCATCGGCGCGCCCTTCCCATTTGGGCAATGTCTCGCGGGCGTCGCCGATCACAACGCGCAGTGCAAAGTCCGGGCCGTTCAGACACGTCGGGAATGCGGCAGTTTGCGCCAGATCATCCGGCAGGTCGTCGAACGCGCGCAATGCTGTGTGCAGATCATCCATCGCCATAGGGAAAGCTTCAAAACTGGTAAACCGCAGCATCCCGCCACAGCCCGAGGCGCGAAACTCCTGCAACGCGACCAGAAAATTCAGCCCCGTGCCAAAGCCAAGCTCGGCCACATGAAACCCGTCCTCAAACCGCGCAGGCAGGTCATTGCCACCCAAGAATACATGGTGCGTCTCTTCCATACCGTTCTCAAGGCTAAAGTAGGGATCGTCGAATTGCGTCGATACGGGCACACGTCCATCGCGCCATTCGATCTGTGCTGTCTGGTCCTGCACGCGACTACCCTATATCTGTCTCGTAGACGCGCAATCTGCGCGCAAAGCAGGGGCTTAGCAATGACCGATATCACCATTCGCGGGGCAGGGATTTTCGGCCTGTCGATTGCGTGGGCTTGTGTCCAACGCGGGGCAAAGGTGCAGATTATTGATCCGCACGGTGCAGGTGCCGGCAGCAGCGGCGGGATTGTGGGCGCGCTGGCCCCACATGTGCCGGAGAACTGGAACCCCAAGAAAGCGTTTCAGCTAGAGAGCCTGCTCATGGCGGAGCAATTTTGGCGCGAGATAAGCGAGGCTGGCGGCAAGGATGCGGGTTATGCCCGAAGTGGCCGTTTGCAACCGATTGCGGATGAAGCTGCCCGTGCGTTGGCCCACCGCCGCAGCGAAACCGCCGTCGATCTGTGGCAGGACAACGCAGTATGGGAGGTGATCCTCGCGCCGCAATCAGATTGGCAACCCACCAGCCCTGACGGCCACTTCATCCGCGACACGCTCAGCGCGCATCTACATCCGCGCCGCGCCTGTGACGCTTTGGTCGCCGCATTAGCTGCCTCAGGGGTGCGCCTACAGTCAGAGGCCTCAAACAAAGGCGCGGTGATCTGGGCGACAGGTGTTTCGGGATTGGAAGAGCTGAGCCTTGGGCGTCCGCGCATCATGGGCAACGGGGTAAAGGGGCAGGCCGCGCTCCTGCGTCATGACGCAATCGGCGCGCCGCAGTTGTTCGCAGGTGGCGTGCATATCATTCCCCATCTGGACGGCACGGTGGCCATCGGCTCAACGTCCGAGCGGGAGTATGATGACCCCACCAGCACGGACGCCCAGCTTGATGACGTCATCGCTGTGGCACGCGGCGCTGTTCCAGCCCTCGGAGATGCACCTGTCATCGCGCGATGGGCAGGCGTGCGCCCGCGTGCACGGTCCCGCGCGCCGATGCTCGGTGCTTGGCCAGATCGCGCAGGGCATTATATTGCCAACGGAGGGTTCAAAATCGGGTTTGGTATGGCGCCCAAGATCGCACAGGTCATCGCCAATCTAGTGCTGGAAGGGGTCGATACAATCCCGACCGGATTTCGCGTGGAGGACAACCTGTGACACCTGAACTCACAACGCTTGATCATCTTGTTCTGACGGTTGCTGACATTGCCACTACGGTGATGTTTTACAGCAATGTCCTCGGCATGACACATATGCCGTTTACCGTTGCGGATGGCGGTACGCGCCATGCAATGCGCTTTGGCACGATGAAAATCAATCTGCATCAAAAGGGAGCCGAGTTTGAGCCAAGGGCGAAAGCAGCTCAGACGGGTTCTGCCGATCTATGCTTCTTGACCGCCACGCCCCTAGAGGCATGGCTGGCACATTTGGAGCAATCTGGTGTCAGAACCGAGATCGGTCCGGTCCCCCGTACAGGGGCAACCGGACCGATCATGTCGCTTTATATCCGCGATCCTGATGGAAATCTCATCGAGATCAGCACAACTGACTAGCCAGTAATTTCGGCACGCAGCGCTTTCATCAATGCTGTCAAATCGTTGATGTACATCTCACCCGTGAGGTGCCCGTTGTCATCGAACGCCTCATAGCTGGCGGCGACATGGATTTCAGGTCCTTGAAGGATACGCGGGCGGAACGGCACCATAAATCCGCGCAAGACCAATTGTGCGCGTTCACCACCCGCACGCCCCGCAGCGGCCGACATCACCGCAACGGGCTTGTTTCCCCACGGCTTGACCTGCGAACGGCTAACCCAATCGAGAGCGTTCTTGAGCGCGCCTGACGGGCCTTTGTTATACTCGGGCGTCGAGATCAGGACCGCATCCGCATCCGCGATTTTCTGTGCCAGCGCATCTACAGCAGCGGGGACGCCATGCGCCTCTTCGTCGTCACCGTTATAAAGCGGCAGATTAATATCGGCGTCGTTGTACTCAGCTTCGCCAAACAGGCGCGCAGCCTCGGCCAAAAGCAAAGAGTTATGGCTGCCTTTGCGCAGGGAGCCTGAAATGCCGAGAAGTTTGGGGATGGCCATGGAATGTTCCTCATTCTGAGTATCTGTTAAAAGATAGAATGAGGCATTCCCCCCAAGTCTCAAGGGCCACCGGCGCACAGGGTCTGTTCATTCCTGCGCGGGCATACAAAAAAAGCCCCGATGCCGGTGCGCATCGGAGCCCTTTTCTTCGAAATGTTAAGAGGATCAAGCCGCGTTTGGCAGGATCACGATTTCGACGCGCCGGTTTTGCGCTTTGCCTTCAGCGTTCAAGTTACTTGAAACGGGCTGGCTTTCGCCACGACCGAAGGCTTGGATGCGCGAATTGCTGATGCCATTGCCCAACAGGATCGATGCGACCGCATTGGCACGGCTTTCCGAGAGCTGCTGATTAAATGCGGCTTCACCATCGCTGTCCGTGTGGCCAATCACCTGAATCGTCGAGTCTGGATAGGCTTGCAGGTTGCTCGCAACGGTACCCAGATCACGCTGGAGGTCGGGACGCACAGTGCTGGAGCCTGTAGCGAACAGAATATCCTGCGGCAGCGTCACAATGAGACGCTCTCCGGTATTAGTGATCTGTACGTTGTCATTGCCAAGGCTCGCGCGCAAATCGCGCTCCTGTTTGTCGAGAAGAGCACCGCCACCGGCACCGAGGGCTGCACCGATCAGCGCACCGGTGAGCGCACCCTTGTCGCGATTACCGTCACCCTTGGACAGCGCGCCAATTACGGCACCGGCACCGGCACCAATGAGCGCACCATTCTTAGCGCGCTGGTCCGGATCGTTTTCACCCGCAAGGATGGAGCCCTCTGGATTGGTACATGCGCCCAACGCAATGACAGTCGTCATTGCAGCAACGAGGGGGAGTTTCATAAAAGTCATAGAATACTGCCTTACTGTTTCGGCTTCGTTCGGGCGAAGCACTCATTTCACAACCTCTCTATAGGACGGAATAGTTCGCGACAAAATGGCAGTTTAGGGGGAATAAGCGGCATCTCGCGCAGATTACCTGCTATCGGTGCGCGCGGCCTCGTAGCCGAGCATGGCTCGTTTCATCGGCAACCCCCAATGATAGCCGCCCAATTCCCCTGATTTACGCAGCACACGGTGGCACGGAATGAGATATCCAATCGGGTTGCGCCCAACGGCAGTTCCAACAGCGCGCGCCGCCTTTGGATTGCCAATCGCACTCGCAATATCTCCGTAGGTTGTGACTTGGCCCTCCTGCAGTTGTAACAGCGCCTCCCAAACCTTGATTTGAAACGGTGCGCCAATGAGGTGAAGCGGTGCCCGATCCGTCATCTCCCCTTTTCCAAACGCAGTCTCAACCCACGGGCGCAAAAGCGCTGCGTCCTCGCGAAACTCAGCGGCGGGCCAGCGCGCGCGCAAATCGGCCATCGCATCCTCATCGCCCATCTGCGCGGACAGTGACAAACCGCAAATGCCCTTATCGGTTCCCATAACCAGCACCCGACCGAACGGACTGTCGAACCAGCCCCAACTGATCTGCAATCCGGCACCACCAGTGGCATATTCTCCCGGGCTCATTGCCTCCCATCGCACGAACAGATCATGCAACCGCCCCGTGCCGGACAGGCCCGCACCATATGCAGCTTCCAGCGTGGTAGAGTGATCGCGCAAAAGCGACTTTGCGTGCCCAAGCGTCAGGTATTGCTGATAGCGTTTAGGCGACACACCGACCCACGTGGAAAACACCCGCTGAAAATGTGCGGCGCTCATGCCCATTTGGCCCGCCAGCGTCTCAAGGCTGAGTGGCGCATCAGCTGTGTCAATTAACTCAATCGCACGGGTCATTACGCCGTAGTGGTAGGCGCGGCTGGGGTCATCGGGGGTGTGCATCATCTGTGTCATGCAGCCACAATATCCGCCCCTCGCCTTGCACGCGACCCGAAACCTGCGCATACATCTGCGCCATGAGCAAAGCATCAAAACAACTCGATTATCACACCATTCGCGCCATCATGGAGCGGTTCCAAGAAGCCGAGCCAGAGCCAGAAGGCGAGTTGGAGCATGTAAATGTCTACACGCTCGTTGTGGCAGTGGCCCTGTCGGCGCAATCCACGGACGTAGGGGTAAACAAGGCCACCCGCGCCCTGTTCAAGATCGCCGACACGCCACAGAAGATGCTTGATCTGGGGCTCGACGCGGTGATCGAACATATTAAGACCATCGGCCTGTTTCGCCAGAAGGCCAAGAACGTCATCAAGCTGAGCCAGATATTGGTGGATGAGTATGACGGGATCGTGCCCAATTCGCGCGCCGCACTCCAATCCCTGCCAGGTGTGGGGCGCAAGACTGCCAATGTGGTGCTGAACATGTGGTGGCAGCAGCCCGCACAAGCCGTCGATACGCACATCTTTCGCGTGGGCAACCGCACCGGCATCGCGCCGGGTAAAACCGTGGACGCGGTTGAACGCGCGGTAGAGGATAATATCCCCGCTGATTTCCAACTGCACGCACATCACTGGCTCATTCTGCATGGTCGCTATCACTGCAAAGCGCGAAAACCCCAATGCCGGACCTGCATCATCAAAGACCTCTGCCAATACAAGGACAAAACCGAATGAAGACTTACGACCTCGTGGGAATTGGCAACGCAGTTGTCGATGTGATTAGCCACTCGGATGATGCGTTCTTGGACAACATGGGCATCGAAAAAGGCATCATGCAGCTGATCGAGCAGGATCGAGCAGAGCAACTCTATGGTGCGATGAGTGACCGTCTGCAAACACCCGGCGGCGCTGTGGCCAACACTATTGCGGGCGTGGGGGCATTGGGCCTGAACACTGCATTCATCGGGCGCGTACGCGACGATGGGTTGGGCAAGTTTTATGCCGATGCGATGACCGACAACGGTATCGATTTTGTGAACCCACCCGTCGCCGATGGTAATCGCCCTACTTCGCGCAGCATGATATTTGTGACGCCAGACGGCGAACGCTCGATGAACACCTATCTGGGCATCTCGACGGGCCTGTCATCAGCGGATGTTCCCGCGCAGGTCGCGGGCAATGCCAAGATCATGTTCCTCGAAGGGTATCTCTTTGACGAGGACGCAGGCAAAACCGCTTTCCGCGAGGCAGCACGTGCGGCCAAGGCAGGCGGCGGCATGGCAGGCATCACCATTTCCGACCCCTTTTGCGTAGAGCGTCACCGCGCCGACTTCCTACAAATGATTGAGCATGAGTTGGATTTTGTGATCGGCAACGAGGTTGAGATCAAATCCCTCTTCGAAACAGAAGACCTTGAGAGCGCAATGCTGAGCACCGCAGCGATTTGCCCCGTCATGGTCTGCACCCGCAGTGGCGATGGCGTAACCCTGATCCGCGGGTCCGAGCGCGTAGACATTCCCGCGCCTGCCCGCATTACGCCCGTTGATGCCACAGGGGCAGGCGATCAATTCGCCGCCGGTTTCATCTATGGCATGGCAACGGGCCGCGACCTTGAGACCTGTGGGCGCATGGGCAACCTGTGCGGCTCCGAAGTGATCAGCCATATCGGTCCCCGCCCCGAGAAGGACATGATGGAAGAGTTCCGCAAAGCGGGTCTTGTCTGATGCTCGGCGATGGCTTGTATGCGGTGCCCGAGGGCAAGATTGCGGTGGTTGTCACCTCTCTCGAAATGCATGCGCGTGCTGTGACCAAACCGATTGATCTGCCCGACGGGATCACCTTTCGCCAAGTCATACCAACGCGCGCATGGTACCGCGATGTGTTTACCCGCGTCGGGGGATTGGACTGGATGTGGTACGGGCGGCTCAAGATGGCAGAAGCAACGCTACAAGCTCTTCTTGAGGACCCGACCAGAGCGTTCTTTACCCTGACAAAAGATGGCGTGGATGAGGCCCTGCTTGAGCTCGACTTTCAAGAGGGTGGCAATTGCGAACTCGCCTATTTCGGCCTGACCTCAAACCTCATCGGCTCGGGCGCCGGGCGCTATCTGATGAATGAGGCGATCACGCGGGCATGGGATGCAGGGATCAGCCGTTTTCACGTGCACACTTGCACGATGGACAGCCCCCAAGCACTCAATTTCTATATCCGCTCCGGCTTTACCGCGTATAAGCGTGAGGTTGAAATCGACGATGATCCACGGCTGATCGGTATCTTGCCACAGAACGCCGGGCATGGGATGCCCGTTATTTAGGCGGCACACAGGCCTTACCGACAAAGCAACTTTTGATCGCGCGGATCATCTGTTGCGTGGGCGAGGTGAACAAATAGCCGCCGCATGGATTGGTGCTGATTACATTGCCATCCTCCCCCAGCTCAACAAACGCCAGTACCTCGGTGCCTTTTTGCGCGCTTGAGCACCACGGGCCATAACACGCCACAGCGATGGTCACAGGTTTTTGGTAGGGCGTCGCAAAACCTGCAGAGGACAATGACGACCCACGCAGTTCTCCGTCAATCAGCGTCATCGCTGGCGTCTCTTGCTGCTTGCTGTAATCTACCTTCGGCAACTGCCCCGCATCGAAACCAAGGCGGCCTTGCACAATCACAAACTGTTCTTCAGCCGCTTGCGCCTGAAGAAATGCAGCCTCAACAGAATGCGGCGCACAGGACAATGCAGCCGCTGCGACAGGCGCACATGCAAAGAACGCCCCGAATAAGACACCCCTCATAGCAGGTCGCCAAATTCCTTCAGCACGCGAACGTAGACATCACGCTTGAACGGTACAATCCCCTCCAGCATCGCCTCGGGGGCCAGCCACTGCCACGCGCCGAACTCGGGCTCCGCAGTCTGGATATTTACCTGATCGTCCGTTCCGTTGAACCGCAGCAGAAACCACTTTTGCTCCTGACCGCGAAATCTACCCTTCCACAGCCTTGGCACCAGATCATGGGGAAGCTCATAGGGCAGCCACCCTTCGGTCTGCGCCTCAACGCTCACCAGATCACGGGTAATCCCCGTCTCTTCTTCCAACTCCCGCAATGCTGCCTCACGCGGATCCTCACCGGGGTCCACGCCGCCTTGTGGCATCTGCCAAGCATCATAATTACGGTCGAGGCGCTGGCCCACAAACACCTGCGCCTGCGCGTTCACCACCATGACACCCACACAGGGTCGGTAGGGGAGCTTTTCAATCTCTTCAGGGGTCATACCGCGTCCAACTCTTTGATCCATTTACGCATCAACCTACATCATTGGATGTTAAGGTGACAGCAGCCAACGACTGACGCCGCGTCTTTAATGACAATGCACTGTCTCATGGCCATGCTGCACGCAAACTTATACCTCGAAAAGGGTCCCTCATATGTCCAGTTATCCTCACATGCTTGCCCCCCTCGATCTGGGCTTCACCACGTTGAAAAACCGCGTCCTCATGGGCTCGATGCACACGGGACTGGAAGAGACAAAGGACTGGAACCGCGTGGCTGAGTTCTATGCTGCGCGCGCCCGCGGCGGTGTGGGCCTCATGGTGACGGGCGGTATAGGACCCAACATGGAAGGTTCAGTGCTGCCCGGTGCAGCGATGATGACCACCGATGAGGATGTGGCAAACCACAAGATTGTCACCGACCGCGTACACGCAGCAGACGGCAAAATTGCCATGCAAATCCTGCACGCAGGCCGCTATGCCTACGGCCCCAAATGCGTAGCCCCCTCCGCGATCAAATCCCCGATCTCCCCCTTCCCGCCGACCGAACTTGATGAAGCGGGCATTGAGAAACAGATCGCAGACATCGCTGCCTGTGCGGGTCTCGCTCAAAAAGCTGGGTATGACGGTGTTGAAGTGATGGGATCCGAGGGTTATTTCCTCAACCAGTTCCTCGTCACCCATACCAACAAGCGGACCGATCACTGGGGTGGCTCTTATGAGAACCGCATGCGCCTGCCCATCGAAGTGGTCAAACGCGTCCGCGAAACGGTCGGCCCTGACTTTATCTTGATCTACCGTTTGTCGATGATCGACCTCATCCCCAATGGTTCCACCTATGACGAAGTGGCCCAACTCGCCGTCGAGATCGAGAAGGCAGGCGCCACCATCATCAACACCGGTATCGGTTGGCACGAAGCACGCATTCCCACCATCGCCACCTCCGTCCCGCGCGCAGCCTTCGCGTGGGTCACGAAAAAACTGATGGGCAAAGTCTCTATTCCCCTCATCACCTCCAACCGTATCAACACGCCGGAGGTTGCCGAAGAGGTCCTCTCATCTGGCTGCGCTGACATGGTTTCAATGGCGCGCCCAATGCTGGCAGACGCCGAATTCGTGAACAAAGCAGCAAACGGTAACGCAGCCCATATCGCCCCCTGCATCGGCTGTAACCAAGCATGCCTTGACCACACCTTCGGCGGCAAAATATCAAGCTGCCTTGTGAACCCCCGCGCATGTTACGAGACAGAACTGGTACTAGCCCCCGCGTCCACACCGAAAAAAATCGCCATCGTCGGTGCGGGTCCTGCAGGTCTCTCCACCGCGCTGGCCGCGGCCGAGCGTGGCCACACCGTCACCGTCTTTGACCGCGCGGCCGAGATCGGCGGCCAACTCAACCTCGCCAAACAGGTCGCTGGCAAAGAGGAGTTTTGGGGCTTTGTCGAATGGTACCGCACCATGGTCGCCCACCACGGCATCACCGTGAACCTCAACACCGAAGTCTCCGCCAACGATCTGGACGGCTATGACGAAGTCATCATCGCGACAGGCGTGGTCCCTCGCGATCCGCAAATCGAAGGCCAGAACCGCGACAACGTCTTCAGCTACATCGAGGTTTTGAACGGCACTGCCAAGATCGGCGAACATGTCGCTGTCATAGGCGCTGGTGGCATCGGCTTTGACGTCTCCGAGCATCTTGTCCAAGAAGGCGAAAGCACGACGCTCAACCTGCCCGAATGGATGCGCGAATGGGGTGTTGCTGATACCGAGGATCACCGTTCGGGCCTCGCCCCAGAAGGCCCACAACCGCACAAACCCGCGCGCGCGGTCACAATGATGCAGCGCAAGCCCTCCAAACCGGGCAAAGGCCTCGGCAAAACCACTGGCTGGATTCACCGCGCATCCTTGTCGATGAAAGAGGTCGATATGATCGCAGGTGTGAACTATGAGCGCATCGACGATGACGGCGTGCACATCACCTTTGGCGAAGCCCGCGAAAATCCACAGGTGATCCCCGCAGATACGGTTGTTTTGTGCGCAGGCCAACTCTCGGACCGCTCGCTCGCCGATGCGCTCGAGGCAAAGGGCACAACCTGTCATGTCATTGGCGGTGCCGATGTCGCATCCGAACTCGACGCAAAACGCGCTATCGATCAAGGCACCCGCCTGGCTGCAACACTCTAAGCTCTATCTTTCTTGGCTAAAAATACTCCGTGGCCGTCTTCCACTCGTGAAAGACGGCCACGGTGCGATACCTTTGAGGACAGGCTGATCCTCAATCTGCGCGGCATCAACCTCAACGCGGGACAGCCCGCAGAGGAAATGGTCTCGATCCGGATGTGGGTGACCACCCAAGCCTGCGGGGACTTGCAAACCGCACAACCGTGGCTGTGGAAGAGTTAGACGCATTACGCGATCGCCTGAGCGCTGTGCAGGATGATCGCGATCTTGATGTTGCGCGCAAACAGGCGCGGAACAGCTTTCTGCTTTCCCTGAGCGCAGGCACCTTTCTTCCCATCAGCTTTCTCACCGGTATTTTTGGCGTCAATGTCGGCGGCATGCCTGGGGCCGAGAGCGAGCGGGCTTTCGCAATCCTCTGTACCGCTATGGCGACACTTGCCTTCGTGCTTTTGCTGCTGATCCGCCGGATGAAGTGGCTCTAGATTCGGGCCCGAAACACTCTGCTCACCTGTTTCCTAACAATCAACGGTTGCGCAATTACCTTGCTACTGTCCCATCCCTGCCCCGATTGCGCCCCATTCCACCACCATATCTGATCCTCGAACACAGTATAGAAGGGGACGGCAATGGACCGCCTGACAGAAATGGAAGCATTCGCCACCGTGGTGGATCAAGGGGGCTTTACCGATGCCGCCAAGAAGATGGGGATTTCAAAATCCGCCGTCTCAAAGCACGTCTCTTCGCTTGAAGCACGCCTCGGGGCGCGTCTTCTGAACCGGACAACCCGCCGCGTCTCCCCTACGGAGATCGGCCTTGCCTACTATGACCGCGCCCGCCGCGTTTTGAATGATGCAGGAGAGGCCGACGCATTGGTCACGTCGATGCAATCAGCACCGTCAGGCTTGCTGCGCATCTCGGTCGCCACGGACTTCGGGGTAAACCATCTATCGCCGGTCTTATCCGAATTCCTCGGAGATTTCCCCGACATCACTGTCAACATGGTCCTCAACAACCGCTATGTTGAGCTGATCTCCGAAGGCTTCGACATGGCCGTTCGCATCGGGGAGCTGGAAGACAGCACCCTGCGGGCGCGCAAGTTGACGGAAACAACAAAACGTATGATCGCCTCCCCCGCGTATTTCGAGAAATATGGTCGTCCAGAGAAGATTGATGATCTGAATGATCACAAGCTTTTGCACTACTCGAACCAATCAAGTGGCAATGTCTGGAAGCTGACGGCACCCTCCGGTGAAAAGCGTCAGGTTCGCACAGCGGGTTGGCTCTCCGTCAATGACGGGCAATCCTTGCTCAACGCTGCAATCTCCGGCCTTGGCATCGCCTATTTGCCCAGCTTCCTCTACTCGGAAGCGATGGAAAAAGGTCTGATCGTGGATGCGATCCCCGACCTGCCACAAGAGACCCAAGGCATTTACGCGGTCTATCCTCCCGGCCGGTTTACCCAGCCAAAGGTCCGCGCCTTTATCGACTTTCTGGTCCATTCGTTTGCCGAAAAGGGCCCAAGCGACTGGTAACCCAGACCCAAGACACCATTTCCCCTCGGTGCACTTTGCCTCGGTATCGCTTCTGCGATATCGGGGCTTTTTTAGTTTTGGAGCACCACTGCTTCAACCCTGCGGTTCGCCTCGCGCCCAATTTCGGTAAGGTTGGTTGTCAGCGGCGAAAGGTATCCCGCCCCCTGTGTCTCGATCCGCGCAGCGGCGATATCATAGCGTTCGATGAGATATGTCCGCACAGCATTTGCGCGGCTGATCGAAAGGGCTGTGTTTCCTTCCAGACTGCCGACGTTGTCCGTGTGGCCCACAAGGGCGATCCGCATATCAGGTTGCCCCCGCATGGCTTGGGCCAACTCCTCAAGCACAGTGTATGGCCCCTCGCCCAGCTGTGATGTGCCACTCTCGAACTCAAGCCCTGCAAGCACCACATGCCCGTTTTGCGACAGTTCTTGCTGCGCGCGTCGTTGGGATGTGACCGCGATGCCAGTCTCCTGATCAGCAACCGCCACAACGCCAACGGCAACGTATTCTGATCCGGCCTGAATGATTTGGACAAAAGACGCACCACTGGATGCGCTAGCCAAAATGGTAACAGCCTCTTCGATCGCCCCATCAGGTCCGAGCGCTGCGGTAAGGACGTGAAAATTGCGGATGTTCACATACATATTCGGTGCGGGCAGCACTTCTGCAGCAAAGCGGAAGTCGAACCCCCCGCAGACCAGCGCCGAGCAATCAAGTATAACGCGGTATCCCGCCTCCGCCAGTTGCGCGCGCAGCGGATTGATCAGTTGAAGTGGTGTCAGGCCCACCACATCAATACGCCACGCGCTGCGCTTGATCGTGCCCTCGATCATCTGCGTCGGTAAGGCACCATCCGAAAATGGAGCCACCGGCACAAAAAACCGGTCCTCCACCGTATCGCGCGTGATCATCTGGCGCGCGCCAGTGGGCAGTTGCAACTCGACCGCTTGCGCAGCCCCAGCAACACCCATCAAAAGCGCGAGCCAAATTCTCATCGTGATTGCGCGTGATAAGCCTTGTTCGGGCGCATGTCTGACGCGCTTGCTACGCGGTTGGTCATATTAAAGAATGCAGCCACAGACGCGATATCCCAGATGTCGCGATCGGAGAAACCAACAGCGCGCAGTGCGTCACGGTCTTCTTCCTCGATGATTTCGGGGGCCTCCGTCAGCTTAACTGCAAAATCAAGCATCATGCGCTGCTTAGGATCCAGATCAGCAACGCGGTAGTTCATGACCATCTGCTCCCCCAAGATTGGATCGCCCGACAGTTCGCGCACGGCAGCACCGTGTGCGGTGAGACAATAGAAGCATTTGTTCACAGCAGAGACGACCACCGCGATCATCTCGCGCTCCAGCTTGCTCAGGGAGCTGTCGCCCAGCATCAGGTCGTTATAAAGCGCGGCAAATGTGTTCAGCTTTTCGATATCGAACGCATAGGCTTGCAGCACATTCGGGATCATGCCCAGTTTATCTGTGCAAATATCAAAGTACTTTTGCGTCGCAGGCGGCAGCGGATCAACCATTGGCAGGTCAAGGGCGGTAGGTGCGTCATCAGCCATAATAGGCTCCTTTATTCAGGTGATTGGCGGTAATGATAGGTGCCAACGGGGGTAAAGCCCAGCTTTGTATAGAGCGCGTTGGCTGGTTTATTCTCGGTTACGCAGAGGACGGAGATGTGGGTGGCGCCCTGTTTGACGCCCCAAAACGCAGCAGCGCGCATCATCCATTGGGCCACACCCTGTTTGCGCTGGTGGGGCAATACCTCAACCGCATGCACCATCGCCACGCCATCCTGCACGGCGGCAAAGGCCACGCCGCCGGGCTTCTCGTTCCAGCGGGCGAGGATGCCAGTCTTGGTCTGTGCCCGCTCCATTACGTCCAAACGCGCAGGACCAACGCCGCCTGCTGCCCAAATCTCGGCCATAATCGCGAGCGGTTCCCAAATGCTGAAACATGTCACACGCGGGATCGGGATATCCGTAAGCAGGTCAATCGGTGCAACATAAAGCTGGACCTCATCTATGAGGGCATAGCCGCGTGCATCGAGCATCGCATCCAGTGCACGCTCACCCTCACGGATCATGAATAGAGGCCGTTGGCCCATCTCGCGCATTGCAGCCTCAGCAGCTGGAATATCACTATCCCTGACCTCACCGAGGGCAGTCGCAGCAGAGACACGTTTGCCGCCCCCCGCGCCATCCCTGAGCGTCCAAGGCCCATCAGCCCAACTGCGTGCAGGGGGCCATGTCCCCTCGCAAACATCATACAGGGCCGCTGCATCCGGTATCATACGAAAGCCTCTGACAGCTTGCCCATTGCCTCGTCTAGTTGCGCCTCATCCTGACCGCGCACCACGATATTAGAGCCGTATTTCCCGTCTCGCTGGAACGGGTAACTGCCCATCGACAGAGCGGGATAAACCTCGGCCAATGCGCCAAGCGGTCCAGCGATATCACCCTCGCCACGGTGCACAGTGAGCGTCTTGCTGATCAATGGCGCACCCCCTGTCAGTGTAGGCAGGACACTTGCCACCATTGCTTTGAACACACTCGGCACACCGGCCATCACATGCACGTTCTCAATGATAAATCCGGGGGCGGCAGAGACGGGATTGTCGATCAGTTGTGCTTCCGCTGGGATACGCGCCATGCGCAACCGTGCCTCATTCAGATCAGTACCCGCCTTATCGTAATGCGCCTGAAGTATTGCGCGCGCATCATCTCTCACATCAATGCTCTGCCCGAAAGCTGCGGCCATACAATCGGCAGTGATGTCATCATGTGTCGGGCCAATTCCGCCTGACGTGAACACGGTGTCATAGGCTTTTGCCAGATCCTGTACCGCTGCGACAATCACGTCACGGTCATCCGCAACGATGCGCGCCTCGGACAGGGTAATCCCCGCCTCCGTCAACTGCCCCGCAAGGTAATGCATATTCGCATCGCGCGTCCGCCCCGAGAGGATCTCGTCCCCGATGACCAACATTGCTGCGGTTGGATTCGTCATATGCCTCTCCTTGAGCCTGTGTCTCTAACCGTATAGCCACATGCCATGCGCTTTCAAACCGATCTTGTCCCCGCCCGCCTTATCCGCCGCTACAAAAGGTTTCTGGCCGATTGCACACTAGAGGACGGCAGCGAAATTACCGCTCACTGCGCCAACCCCGGCTCAATGATGGGTCTGGCCGAGGCAGGCACCAAAGTATGGCTTGAGCCCAACGACGACCCCAAGAAAAAGCTGAATTTCGGTTGGCGGCTGGTGGATCACGAAAACGGACACCTCACAGGTGTCGACACCTCCCTGCCCAACCGCGTACTGCGCACAGCGCTGGAAGCGCGCGAGATTGGACCTTTGGCCGCCTACACCAACGTACGCCCCGAGGTGAAATACAGCGAGAATTCCCGCGTTGATTTCCTGCTGACAGAAGACGGTTTGCCAGATGCTTATGTGGAGGTAAAATCCGTCACGCTCTGCCGTACTCCCGCACTGGCGGAATTTCCCGATAGCGTGACCGCGCGCGGCACGAAACACATGCACGATCTGGCGGAGGTGGCGCGCATGGGCCACCGCGCCGTGTTGCTCTATCTGGTGCAGCGCACTGATTGCTCCCATGTGGATATCGCCGCCGACATTGACCCCAAATACGCCGCCGCCCATGCGGAGGCAACAAAAGCGGGCGTTGAAACCATCTGCATCGGTACCCACATTAGCCCTCAGGAAATAAGCATCGCGGCCCCTCTGGCCCTTGGCCGTCCGGCGCGTTAAACACAGCCCAACACAAGGATGGAGAGAGCCGTGACAGATATCCACAAAGGTCGCACAACCAAAGACGGCATTCGCATCCACGAGGCTGCTGATTTCGCAGGCATGCACGCCGCTGGCCACCTCGCCGCGACGATTTTGGACGAAATCGCAGAGCATGTCATTGTTGGCCAAACCACAGCCGAGCTTGACCGACTGATCGAAGAAAAAGTCAACGCAGCGGGCGCAAAGTCCGCGACTATTGGCTACAAAGGGTACAAGCACGCCAGCTGTATTTCTGTGAACCATGTCGTCTGCCATGGTATCCCGGGTGATAAAAAGCTCAAAGATGGTGATATCATCAACATCGATGTAACCGTGATCGTCGATGGCTGGTTCGGTGATACGTCGCGGATGTATGTGGCTGGCAAACTGGCACGCAAGTCCGAG
>RCNC010000809.1_pt1 | contig 20468 bp, 19 predicted proteins | sample 2041301 | NCBI WGS metagenome assembly RCNC01 (sample SAMN09708231, study PRJNA481090) | Marine sediment metagenome, whole genome shotgun sequencing project. | biome: marine sediment; feature: ocean; material: sediment; isolation source: Sewage treatment plant 13A marine sediment (STP13A) ...
TTTCGCTTTGGCCCTCGGCTTCGACAATGTCCTGCGCAAACAGCCATGCGCGTTTTTTGCCGTCAGAAAAGGGCAGTTTAACTGTCTCTACGGTTCTTGCACCGGCCAGTGACACTGCGATTGCAGCCAACAACCTGTCCAGCCCGTCGCCGGTGATGGCTGATATCGCAAAACGGGTATCATCGCGCGCGGCGCGCGCCTCGACAGCTTCGCGGGCCTCAGGGCTGAGCAGATCAGACTTGTTCCACACCTCGATCATCGGGCGATTCTCATCGACACCAAGCGAGGCCAGAATATCCATCACATCCCGCGCCTGCGCCTCGGTTTCGGCATGGGAGATGTCGCGCACGTGGCATATCAAGTCCGCACCCAATACTTCTTCCAATGTGGCGCGAAATGCAGCGACCAGTTCGGTTGGCAAATCGCTGATGAAACCCACAGTGTCTGAAAGGATGATCTCAGGCCCGTCGGGTAACACAACAGAGCGCATGGTCGGGTCCAACGTGGCAAACAGCATGTCTTTTGCCATCACATCCGCACCGGTCAACCGATTGAACAGCGTGGATTTGCCAGCGTTGGTATATCCGACCAATGCAACAATCGGATAGGGCACCTTGGCACGTGCGGCGCGGTGCAGACCGCGGGTTTTTGCAACTTTGTCCAGCTGCCGGCGCAAACGTACCAACTGGTCATCAATAGCGCGCCGGTCCGCCTCTATCTGGGTTTCGCCGGGGCCGCCGACAAATCCAAGACCACCGCGCTGACGTTCCAAGTGGGTCCAGGCCCGTACCAAACGCGTGCGCTGGTAGGATAATGCGGCCATCTCGACCTGCAACACACCTTCTTTGGTGCGCGCGCGGTCGCTGAAAATCTCAAGAATCAGTCCGGTCCGGTCGAGCAGCTTGACGTTCCAGACCTTTTCCAGATTGCGTTGCTGCACAGGAGAGACCGGCCCGTCGACCAGCACCAGCTCAACCTCTTCGGCCTCAAATTTCACACGCAGTTCTTCAATCTTGCCTTTGCCGAACAAGGTGCCCGACTGCGCCGTCGCTAAGCGCACCACATCAGCGCCCACAACCTCCAGCCCGGTCAAAGCATCAGCCAAGGCAACGGCTTCTGCGAGCGCCGGGTCCGCAGGCCGTCGGGAGGTATCAGATTTCAGATCAGGATGCAGGACCCATGCGCGGGTGACTACACGCTCATGTTCCATCAAGAGGCGTCTTCGCCCTCGTACAGGCTAATTGGCTGACTTGGCATGATGGTCGAGATTGCGTGTTTGTAGACCAGCTGTGACTGGCCATCCCGGCGTAGCAAAACGCAGAAATTGTCAAACCAGGTAATCACGCCCTGAAGCTTGACCCCGTTTATCAGGAAAATTGTCACGGGCACTTTGGTTTTGCGCACGTGGTTCAGGAACGCGTCCTGCAGATTCTGTCTGTCTGAAGCCATCTTCACATTCCCGCTTTTGTTCTTGGCTGCGCATTGCGGATCCAATGCGTCCTTGCAGGTTGATTATGGAGTGCGTTTTTGGGAGTTTCCACCCTAAAAAACAATCCGTTAAGAGCCAATTGAAAATCTCTGCCCGAAACGGCGTCTTATTCTTGTCTAGCTGCGCCAAAGATCAGGGGTCAAAAGTGCAATAATTGCCAGCGTCTCAAGCCGTCCCAACACCATCGCAGCACATAAGACTCTTTTCGCCCACGGAGTCAGATCTACCAGCTTAACAGGCACTTCGGACGCTGTTTCAATCAGCGGACCGGTTGTGGATAGCGTCGCAATGCTCAATACGATCGCGTTCTCAAAATCAACTCCGAGTGCAGCCAGAACCACTGTGATCAACGCCAGAGACAATGCAAAGAGCATGAAAAATATCCACGCGATATAGGCGCCGCCGCGATGAATACGCATGCCTTTGTGGGCCCGACCGGGGACCGACGAGGGATGCACCAGTTTCTCCATTTCACGCAAACACTGCAAATAAAGCGCAAAAACCCGCAGCAGCTTTACCCCGCCTGCCGTTGTTGCAACCCCGCCGCCAATCAGGGCAAGCCCCATAAGGATGAGGCCAGGAGTTCCCAGACCGGACCACATCTGAGCCGTGTTCCACTCGGCGCTTTTGAATCCGGTTGTGGTCAAAAAGGACATGACCGTGAACATCGCCCCCCAAAACGCGCGTAAAGCCTGAGGGATGTTGTCACCTTCGCGCATTTCCAACGCGCCAACCCAATGGCGGGCAAACAACAGCAGCGGTATGACAACCACCAGCGCAAAACCAATCCGAAATTCCGGATCTGACAGCAGGTTTCGTCCCCCGGCCGTTACGGTGTCGGTTGAAAAGGTGAGGCGCGAAAGCGCAAACAGCATAAACAGGAACATCACCGCTTCGCCGCTGACGCCCGATGCCCCATTCTCAACACCGCCAATGGGCGAAATACCGCTTGTCGCCATAACGGACATGGCGTGAGACAGAGCCACAAGAGAGGTATCTCCTCCAATAAGCAGCAGAATCCACAGCACGATGGTCAATCCAGCGTAAACTGGAAACAGCACGCCTGTGATCCGAACCAAACGCTTGCGAGGGTCAGAGCGCCCTAGCCTATCGCCGCGCGCATCTGACATGCGCCCGGGCTGGGCCTTGGCTGTGACTTCGAAACCGCCCAGATTAAGGGGCGCCAGAATTGCCGATGCAGCGATCCACATCAAAAGGCCGCCCATCCATCCGACTTGTGCGCGCCACAAATGCAGACCATTTGACAGCCGCGCCGGATCTTCAAAAATCGTCGCGCCGGTTGTCGTGATGGCACTGACCATTTCAAAATAAGCATTCAGAAATGATGTCGTTTGCAATGCGTGATAAAATGGAATCGCCAACAAGGCTGGCAAAACCGAAAAAGTCGCAAAAAGCGACAATAATTGCCCCAATGCGCCATGCCGCCCACGCCGACCGCCCAGTGCAATCGAAATCAGCGAGACCGTGATCAGCCCCAATGTTCCGGCATAGAAAAACGCGCGCGCGTCGGCGTGATCATTCAGGATCGAAGCATAGGCCGCAGGAACATACATCGACAGAGATGCAATCCCGACCAAAAGCAGGAATAGCGGCAGGTTCAACAACGTCTCAGAAAAACTTTGGGGGCTAGGCGTGTTGGTCATGGATCAGAAAAAGTCGATCGAGACCTGCAACAGCCGTTCGACTTCGGGGACATCTTTGGCCATTGCGAAGAGCGCGATCAGATCCCCTTCTTCGATGCGGGTGCTTCCTGTCGGTCGGATCACCTCGTCACCCTTTTTTACCGCCCCGACAAGAACACCTTCGGGGAAATCAATGGCACCGATCTTCTGACCGGCAATGGGAGAGGTCGACAGAACTTCGGCCTCAATCACTTCAGCCTCGGCGTCCCCAATAGAATACACTCCCCGCACCCGACCGTGCCGGATATGGCGCAGGATCGAACTGACAGTTGTAGCGCGCGGATTAATGTAGGCATCAATGCCCAAAGGCCCCATCAGCGGCACCAGTGTCGGATCGTTGATCAGCGCGATGGCATACGGGCAACCCTCGGCCTTTGCGCGCACCGCAGCCAGCATGTTCGTCTTGTCGTCATCGGTGACAGCCAGCATGGCATCTGCCCGGCTGATCCCGGCCTCGGCCAAAAGGGCCGTGTCTAGACCATCGCCATTAAGCACGATCGTGCGCTCCAGTGCTTCAGCGGCAAGTTCGGCACATTTTCGGCTTTTCTCGATCATTTTAACCCGGATCCGGGTCTTTAGGGCTTCGAGTTGCAGCGCCACGGTCAATCCTACGTTGCCACCCCCAACCAGCACGATCCGCTCTTGTTTCTTGGGGGTTTTACCAAAGATTTCCATCGTCCGGCGGACGTCATTGACGTGGCTGAACACATAACAATCATCACCAACAAACAGCTGATCGGTTGATTCTGGCGCAAACAGTGTGCCATCACGCCGCACCCCCACAACAATTGTGCGCAATGTGGAAAACAGATCGGTGAGTTGGCGCAACGGCGTGTTCACAACCGGGCATTCTTCTTCGATTGTGATGCCCAAAAGCTGAGCCTGCCCCCCCATGAAGGTTTCAGTATCAAACGCATCTGGCGCCGAAAGCCGTTGCATCGCGGCCGCCGCTACTTCGCGCTCGGGGCTGATCACCACGTCGATTGGCATGTGATCGCGCCGGTAGAGGTCGGAATAGATCGCTTCCAGATAAGACTGACTGCGCAAGCGGGCAATTTTGCGATTCACCCCAAACACCGAATGGGCGACCTGACAGGTCACCATGTTCACTTCATCCGAATAGGTGGCGGCAATGACCATGTCCGCATCACGGGCGCCAGCACGGTCCAGAATGTTGGGGTAACTGGCAAACCCGGCAACCCCCTGCACATCAAGCGTGTCCGTGGCTCGGCGCACCAGATCTGGATCGCTGTCAACAACGGTAACATCGTTGTTCTCGCCGGACAAATGACGCGCTATTTGCCAACCGACCTGACCTGCCCCGCAAATAATGACCTTCATGGCGCGTGCCCTTTAGTGCGCAGAGTCTCCACTACCCGGAGTCCTGCTTTATCGAGGTGTTGCATGACAGATGGTCCCGAACGGGTCAAATTAATTGTCATTCACAGGCCCATACGGCACTGTCAGGACGTGTAGATTGTCCCAGAGGTTATCATGATCAGAACTGCTCTATTTGGAACCGCACTGACCCTGCTTGGCGCCTGCGCTCCTTTTGAGATTTATTATAAAACCGGCACATCGGTGACAAAGCTGCAGACCGACACGACCAACTGTGAAGTCAGCGCACTGCGGGACGCACCGGTCGCCAACCAGATACGACAAGAAGCACCTTATTATATACCGGGCCGCACGTATTGCGACGCAAATGGCAACTGCCATCAAAGCGGTGGCTATTGGCGACAGGGACGTGTGTATTCGGTGGATGTAAATGCGCCTTTGCGCCAAAGAGTTCTGGATCTTTGCATGGCAAACAAAGGCTATCAGCGAACAGAAATACCAGTCTGTTCGCAAAGCATCGCCCGCGCCGCACCTCCAGCTATTACCCAGACTCTGCCACCGCTGACATCCAATTCATGTGTGATCCGCAACGAAGGTGGCAGTTGGCAAATTGTTACCGTCGGCGACGCTCAATTCACCAATGATCCCGAGTGAAAGCGGTCGCCGTCGGATCATATATTTAGCATATACTTCATTGGCTTGCCGCTACAGATTCTTCTTCCAGCTCATCATCCTCAACATGAGCCACGCGCGCCCCTGACTTGCTGGATGTGACGACATTCAGGGATTTCAGCTTGCGATGCAGCGCGCTGCGTTCCATTCCAACAAAATTGGCGGTTCGGCTGATATTGCCGCCAAAGCGGTTGATCTGGGTCAGCAGATACTCCCGCTCGAACGCCTCTCTTGCCTCACGCAACGGCAATGTGGCCAAGGCGCCTGACAGGACCACACGGCCTTCCTCGGAGGATTTTTCAACCTCGCTTGGCAATTCGCGGGCTTCGATTGGTCCCGCACCTTCGCCCAGAATCAGAACCCGCTCGACCAGATTCTTCAACTGGCGCACATTTCCCGGCCAGATCATTGTCTGCATCAAAGCTGCAGCCTCTTCGGTGATTTCCCGCAATGGTAAACCTTGCGAGGTGTTGCAGGCGGCGATGAAATGCTCAGCCAACACTGGAATATCTTCGCGCCGTTCGGCCAGAGATGGCACAGCAATAGGCACAACATTCAGGCGATGATACAGTTCCTCGCGGAAGCGTTCAGCTTCAATTTCAACATCCAAATCTTTGTTAGTGCTGGATATTACGCGCAAATCAACGCGAACTTTGTCGTTGCCTCCGACCCGTTGAAATTGCTGATCCACCAAAACACGTAGAATCTTGGATTGGGTGCCGATCGGCATATCGGCAACTTCGTCAAAGTACACGATTCCGCCATGTGCCTCTTCCAGTAAACCGGGTTCCACACCCCGCTCAGAGCTTTCGCGGCCAAACAGAACTTCCTCCATCCGATCTGCCGCAACCCCGGCGCAGTTCACTGTAACAAATGGGCCAGAGGCCCGGTTCGATTCGGCGTGAATATAACGGGCCGCCACCTCTTTTCCGGACCCGGCAGGGCCAGTCAGCATCACTCTGCCGTTCGATTTTGTCACCTTGTCGAGCTGCGACACCAGAGTTCGGAAGCTTGCGCTCGACCCGATCATTTCTGAGCTGGTGATATCTTTGCGGCGTAAACTCTGGTTTTCGCGGCGCAGGCGGGATGTCTCCATCGCGCGACGGATCACCACCAGCAGTTGATCGATATTGAAAGGTTTTTCGATAAAGTCGTAGGCGCCCTGTTTGATTGCAGCGACGGCGATTTCAATGTTCCCGTGCCCCGAGATGATCACCACCGGGACGCCGGGATTGTCTCGTTTAACCGATTTCAGGATATCTATCCCATCCATGCGGCTGTCTTTTAACCAGATATCAAGGATCAGCAAGGCCGGCGGTTCATCGTTGATTGCAGACATGCAATCATCCGAATTGCCGGCAAGCCGCGTAGCAAAGCCTTCATCCTTAAGAATATCCGAAATCAGCTCTCGGATATCACGTTCGTCATCGACTATCAGAATATCACTCATGGGTCTATTGCACCGCCCTTTTGCTTTTGTGTGTGTTGTCCCGGACCAATTGGCAGGCGTATCACCGCCATTGCCCCGAAATGGGATTGCCCGTCAAAGACAGGCGCGTCTTCAAGCACCAATGTGCCGCCGTGTTCTTCAATAATCTTTTTGACAATCGGAAGGCCCAGTCCGGTGCCCTCGCTGCGCGTGGTCACATACGGCTCAAACAGCCGCGCCCGATCCTCCGGCAGACCGATGCCATTATCGGAAATTGTAATACAAGCCTGGTTGCCCTGCGCCTCAAGTGTGACACGAACTTCAGGGACCAGCCCGTCGGGTGCACCTTTTTGTTTCAAGGTTTCAATGGCTTCTCCGGCATTCTTAATGAGATTCGTCAAAGCCTGAGATATCATGGTTCCGTCCAGTTCCACGCTAAGCGGTTGCTCTGGCAAATCAGCGGTGACCTGCACATCAGGCTGTCCAGTTTGCTGCAACATGACCGCATCGCGCACCAGTGCGGTCAGATTTTCAAGGCGACGGTCAGGTTCCGGCATCCGTGCAAATTTTGAAAACTCATCGACAATGCGCCGCAGGTCATTGGTCTGACGCACGATGACGTCCGTCATCTGTATAAGTTGATCGCTGTCCTGCGTGAGTTGCGGGACAAATTTGCGTTTGATCCGTTCGGCGCTGAGTTGAATGGGTGTCAACGGATTCTTGATTTCGTGGGCTATTCGCCGGGCAACATCACCCCATGCCGCCATACGTTGCGCGCTGACCAGATCGGTCACATCGTCGAACGCGACAACATAGCCTTCCAGCCCGCCGGACTCAGTGCGACGCACTGCCATCCGCACAAGCAAATTTTCCAACCGCCCATCCCGGCTGACTTTGACTTCGTCCTGTGTGACTTCCATCTGATTGCTGCGGATTCTGGTGAAAAGCGGCCCGAATTCTGGTACCGCCACGGCAATATCCACCGACTGTTGGTCTTCAGACCACCCCAGCAGTCGTTCGGCTGAGCGGTTCACAAATGTGACCCGCCCCTCATTGTCCAATCCTACCACACCGGATGTGACCGAACTCAGAACAGAATCAAACAATCGGCGGCGACGCTCGATCTGGCGGGTATTGTCCACCAGGGTCTGGCGTTGACCTTTGAGCTGCTTGGTCATCTGGTTGAAGTAACGGCTGAGCATCGCAATTTCGTCATCGCCGTCTTCTTCGAGCACCTGCACATCCAGATCCCCGGCGCCAACCCGTTGCGCCGCCCCCGCCAGCCTGCCTACGGGGCGCGACAAACGCTCTGCAAACCACAGGCCCAACCAGATCGCTGCAAGAATCAGGATGACTGCAAACCCCAGATAAATCAGACCAAACTCAAACAGAACGCGCCCCCTGTCTGCCTCAAGCTGTTGATAAAGGCGCACGGTTTCTTGGGTATCGTCCAAAAGGTTCAGAATTTCGCCGTCGACTTCACGACTTACAAACAGGAAGCGGTCGACAAACGCATCCATTCGGACCAGTGCGCGGAACTCGTTGTTGCTCCAGTCCTCTATGATCAGCAAACCGTCAATGCTGGCCTCATCAATTTGGGCAGGTGTTGGTCGATCAAAGTCGAACAGATAAGAGCGCTCTCCCCGGGTCCGGATTTCACCCGTACCATCAATGACATAAGCCTCTCGCAGCCCGCGTTGGATCTGACCCTGGCCTTGTGTCAGAACCTGGCGCAATTCGGCGTTGTCCATAAAGACCAGTCGCTGACGTTCGCGATTGATAAACCGAGCAAGCGCTTGAGCATCCTCGGCAAGGTCTTCTTTTTGCTCACCTTCGTAGGCCTCGGCAGCGGCCAGAGAGTTACCAACGACCTGACGGACCCGGTCCGAGAACCACCCCTCAAGACCGATGTTGACAGTCAGGACGGCAAAAACCGCTACTGTTACCGTGGGAATAAGCGCCAGCAGCGCAAAAACGCCCGTCAGGCGGAGATGCAGGCGAGAGCCCGCCGATTTTGCCCGCCGAGCTGCGATCAGGCGCGCGACCTGACCCAACACCAATGCAGCGACAACCAGAACGTAAACCAGATCAGCCAGCAGAATTAGCCGCAAATACGGCGACCCCGAACCAAGTTCAAACGGCCCCAGTATGAGAAATGTCGCGATGGCAAGGGCCGGACCGAGCACAACCAGACCAAGCGTCGCCGCGTTCTGAACGCGCCGCATCCGCCTCAACCGGGCGAACTTGATCCAATGGCTATCGCGTGACCTAGTTGCCACCCGCGCTTTCCTTACTGATGTGCTGCCTGCGCAGCGTACCGCTATATTATGTGGTCCTGATCCGGCACTGACGCGGGATGGCCACGGTTATGTGGCGGTTTTACATCAATTTACGGCGCCTTGTCACCTCAATATCCAGTTCAGTGATCTTCTTGCGCAAAGTATTGCGATTGATCCCGAGCAAATCGGCGCATTTTGCCTGATTTCCGCTGGTTGCTTCCAGCGCAATTTCAATCAAAGGGGCTTCGACCTCCCGCAAGATTCGCCCATACAAGCCGGACGGCGGCAACATATTCCCGTGCAGGTCAAAGTATCGCCGCAGGTGCCGCGCTACAGATGCGGTCAGCTTTTCAGTGTCTCCGCCACCAATCACAGGCTCAATCTCGGGTTGACTGCCCAATACCTGCTCGACTTCGGCGCGCGTGATCTGCTCTGCGCGGCTGGTCAACACAAGACTGCGGATGGCATTTTCCAACTGGCGCACATTTCCCGGCCAGCTATAGGCGCGAAACAGCTCACCAGCCGCCTCCGAGATCACGCGACCGGGCGCTCCACCTTGTTCGGCGCGGGCTAAAAAGTGCTCAGCCAAAAGCGGAATATCGTCAACCCTGTTGCGCAAGGGCGGCACGATCAGGGTCGCGCCGCTGAGCCGATAGTACAGATCCTGGCGCACGCGACCATTCTCAAGACCTGCGGCAAGGTCGCTTTGGCTGGTGGCCATGAAGCGCGGGACTGTGTCGCTCACCGAGTCCATCATGCGCACAATTCGGGCCTGAAGCTCGCTGTCAATGTCGCCGATCTCCTCAATCAGCAGCGTGCCACCTCGCACCCGCGCCAGGGCTTTGGCAGGGCCTTCCAGATCCTGCAGATCATTGGCATTCACGGTGACAAACGGCAGCGTTCGGCGGTCGGAAAAGTCATGAATTGCACGTGCTATCAGAGATTTTCCGGTGCCCGATTCGCCGCTAATCAAAACCGGCAGGTCCGTGTTCGTGACCCGCGCAACCAGCCGGTAAAGCGCCTGCATCACGTGTGTACGCCCGACCAGCGGCAAGTCATCAGGCTGATCTTCGTGTGGCATCTGGCGCGTGGGTCCACGTTGCCTGAGATCCAATGCGCGGGCGGTGCGTTTCATCAGATCAGGCAGATCAAACGGCTTGGGCAGATAATCATACGCATCCGCTTCGGCAGCCTGAATGGCTGTCATGATCGTGTTTTGGGCTGAGATAACAATGACCGGCATGCCCGGCCGGTCCAGCGCAATCTTGGGCAGCATTTCCAGCCCATTGCCGTCAGGCATGGCCACATCCGTGATCACCACATCACCTTTGCCTTCGCCGACCCACCGCATCAGAGTCGTTAGCGACGATGTTGCGTGCACCTTACACCCGGCCCGTGTCAGGGCTTGCGTCAGGACGGTGCGGATTGTCCGGTCGTCGTCGGCCACCAAAACTGTACCATCCATCTATTTATTCCTTCTCATTTTGCGTCGCGCGGGACAGAGACAGGCGAAAGGCCGTGCGCCCGGGCACAGACGACACCGAAATCCATCCATTGTGGTCCGAGATGATTTTGCTGACCAGCGCAAGGCCCAGTCCGGTGCCATTTTCGCGCCCCGATACAAACGGATCAAAGACATCGTCCTTGATATTGTCTGGCAGGCCCGGTCCGTCATCTATGATCTCGATCTGCAACGGCAGCGAATGCCCGGAACCGTCACTGCGGCGCAGCCGGAACGAGTGTTCATAAAAGCTGCGCAATCGGATCTTCCCGCCTGCCGTGCCGGCAGCTTCCGAAGCGTTCTTGAGCAGATTGAGTACAACCTGTTGCAACTGATCTGGATCGGCGTTGGCGGCGGGCAGAGACGGATCGTAATCTTCCACAATGGTCATATTTGCCGCAAAACCCAACAAGGCAGAGCGCCGGGCGCGATCCATCACGTCATGGAGGTTGACTGGTTGGAAATCAGGCGGGCTGAGATTGCCGAATTGCTCAACTTGTTCCAGAAGTTTCACGATCCGGCGGCTTTCTTCAACGATAAGGTCAGTCAGTTCTAAGTCTTCAGCATTCAGATTCATCGACAGCAGTTGCGCCGCCCCGGTTATGCCCGCGAGCGGATTCTTAATCTCGTGCGCCAGCATTTCGGCCATACCGATGGCTGATTTGGCCGCCGACTTGACCGAATGGCTTTGGGTTATCCGCCCGGCCATCTCCCGAGGCGAGATCATCAGGATCATTTGCCCCGGATGACCAACGAGCGGGGCGATCTGCAGCCCACATTGCAGCGGCGGCCGGGCTCCCGAGCCAACATCGACGTCATTCACAAACAGCGGCGTGCCGTGTTCACGGGCCCGGGAAAATGCCTCTTCAAGTGGCGCATCAACCGCAATCTGATCCCAAACTGGCGTGCCCTTGACGGTCTTCTCTGAGGCGTTCAGAAAGCCTTCGGCAGCCGAGTTCAGATCTACTATTTCATTTGTCTCGTTGATCAAAAACGCAGGAACCGGCAATGATGCCCAGATAGATTTGTCTGTATTCATGCTGCAACCTGCGCATGGGGGCAGAGGGCTTCGGGCAACAGCCTCAAAACTTCGCCTGAGTCTTTACAGGTAAGAACCGCCCGACGCAGCCCAATGTTCGTTTCCGCGCCGTCCATATACCACCCCAGATGTTTCCGAGCGACGCGGGCGCCCAGTTCCCTTCCGTAAAACGCCAGCATTGCGGTGTAGTGGTTCATAACCATGTTGATCAACGCCGCGCCGTTTGGAATCTCGGGAGCAGGCGACTCAAAAAGATCGTGGGCGATTTGGGCAAGCTGCCACGGCTTGCCCTGCGCGCCGCGCCCAATCATGACCCCATCTGCACCGGATTGGTTCAGGGCTGCCCGGGCCGTGGCGGTATCAGTAATATCACCATTGGCGATGACGGGAATGCTGACGGCGGCTTTTATGGCGCGGATCGCGCCCCAATCGGCCTGCCCTTTGTAGAACTGGCATCGGGTACGGCCATGGATCGTGACCATCTGGATGCCAGCGGATTCGGCCCGGTTTGCGACGTCTGCTGCGTTCAGGCAATCACTGTCCCACCCCAGCCGGGTTTTCAAAGTGACCGGGATGCTGACCGCATTCACCACCGCTTCGATCAGCGACAGCGCATGATCCGGCGTTTTCAGCAGAGCTGAGCCAGAGTAGCCATTGGTGACCTTTTTGGCTGGACACCCCATGTTTATGTCAATCAGGGCCGCACCGCTGGCTTCGACCTGACGTGCAGCCTCGGCCATCCAATGTGCCTCGCGCCCGGCAAGCTGCACCGCAGTATGGGCGCGACCCACGCCCAATTCCGCTCTCTCGCGGGTTCCAGGGCGGGCTTGCACCATTTCCTGACTTGCGACCATTTCGCTGACCACCAATCCGGCGCCAAAGGAAGACACCAGATCACGGAACGGCAGATCAGTGATTCCAGCCAGTGGGGCCAGGAAAACCGGAGGTGTCAGTGATGCGTTGGTCAACCCGGTGGGCAAATGCCTAATCCTTGTGCATGTGCCTCTGTGCTAACAAAGTCGATGCATTTACACAATAATCAGCGGTGACACACCCCGTCAGTAATCGCATTTTGCCTAATAATTAGGCGCATGGGTCGCGCGATTGCGTTGGCGACCAACTGCCCCTAGACACGTATCGAAACAGGAGAGTGACGTGTCATGACCACCGCCGCAATTATTGTTGCAGCCGGGCGCGGCCTACGGGCAGGCGGCGACGTGCCCAAGCAATGGCGCGGTCTCGCAGGTAAAACAGTGGTGCAACACGCACTGCGCGCTTTTCATGCGCACGCACGGATCGACCGGTTGGTATTGGTTGTTCATGCCGACGATCTCGAGAGCTCTTATTGGCCTTCGGACATCCCGGCCGACATCGTTATTGGTGGCGCCACACGGGCGGCCTCGGTTTTGGAAGGGCTGAAGACATTGGAGGGGACCTGCACCCGTGTCCTGATCCATGATGCGGCGCGCCCCTGTGTTTCAGCGGCGCTGATCGACCGGGTTCTGGACGCCTTGGAGACGGGCCAGGCTGCCGCCCCCGCTGTTGCCGTGGTTGATGCGCTTTGGTCCGGCGAGGACGGTTTGGTTACCGGAACCGCCAATCGCGACGGTCTGTTTCGCGCCCAGACTCCGCAAGGGTTTGATATGGCCGCTATTCTGGCCGCGCATCGAGGGCACCGCAGCGAGGCCGCAGATGATGTGGAAATTGCCCGCGCAGCAGGGCTGAACGTCACCATAGTTGACGGTGACGAGGACAATCTGAAAATCACAACGGCGCATGACTTTGCCCGCGCCGAGCGAATATTGAGGGATCGGATGGATATCAGGGTTGGCAACGGGTTTGATGTGCACCGGTTTGGCGTCGGCGATCATGTTGTCCTGTGCGGCGTCAAAGTACCGCACGAGCGCGGATTGCAAGGTCATTCAGACGCCGATGTTGGAATGCACGCAGTGACGGATGCGATCTACGGGGCCTTGGCACAGGGCGATATTGGTCGACATTTCCCGCCGTCCGACCCCCAATGGAAAGGCGCCTCGAGCGACATCTTCCTTCGGCATGCGGTCGCGATGGCTGTTGAACTGGGCTACCGCATCAGTAATGCCGATTGTACGCTGATCTGCGAATTCCCCAAAATCGGACCTCATGGCCCAGCAATGCAGGTTCGGATGGCCGAGATCATGGGGCTTACTCCTGACCAGGTCTCGGTCAAAGCGACCACATCTGAAAGGCTCGGATTTACCGGGCGCGGCGAAGGGATAGCCTCTATGGCAACTGTCACACTGGTGCCGACATGAACGGGCTGGCGCAATTTGTTAGCACCGTTGCAGGAACCGGCTATTTGCGCCCTGCCCCGGGAACATGGGGATCATTGGTTGCTTTGCCGATGGCCTGGGGGCTGCATATGATCGGCGGATTTCCCGTGCTGCTGATCGCCTGCGTTGCCGTGTTTTTTGCAGGCTGGTGGGCAACGGCAGTCACGACGCGTGGACAAGCCGACCATGATCCGTCCGAGATTGTCATTGATGAGGTCGTCGGCCAGTGGATCGCGCTGCTGCCCCTGTCATATGGCGCCTCGCTTATGGGGGTGGACATCACCGCTCTTTGGCCCGGCTGGATTGCCGCCTTTGTCATGTTTCGCCTGTTTGACATCATCAAGCCCGGGCCGATTGGCTGGGCAGATCGGCGCAATGATGCAGTTGGCGTCATGCTGGATGACGTCATCGCTGGCGCATTTGCAGCGCTCTGCGTCTTGGGCATGGCGGCTGTTGCCCATGGGATATTTGCGGTTTGAGCGCGGTTTTGGTTTTGGAGGCCGCCAAAACGCGCGGCGTCAAGATTGCCACAGCAGAAAGCTGTACCGGCGGGATGGTTGCTGCAGCTTTGACCGACATTGCAGGGTCATCAGAGGTTTTTGAACGCGGGTTTGTGACCTATTCGAATGCCGCCAAAATCGAGATGCTTGGCGTATCTGCAAAAACCTTAGACAGGTTCGGCGCGGTCAGCGAAGAGATCGCCCGCGAGATGGCAACAGGGGCGCTGTTGCGGTCGCGCGCAACGCTAGCTGTTTCGATCACTGGCATCGCCGGTCCGGGCGGGTCAGAGTTCAAACCCGAAGGACGGGTGTGCTTTGGCATATCACTGTCGGGCCAGGACCCCCGCAGCGAAACGGTTGAGTTCGGCGCCATCGGACGCGATCACGTTCGGGAAAGTGCGCGAGACCATGCGCTGATGCTGCTTAAGCAAGCGCTTTCATAAACCGTCTAAAATTTAGGCAGCAGGCCAACCCGTTCGCCTATATTTGCGCCTCTTTGTGGATTGCCCCTATTTTGGGCGCCCCTCAGACATTTGCCTCTTTTTCTGGCGCTCCAATTCCGGCTCTACCCAACCAAAGAGAATTCTGGGGAGGAATGACTTATGAATGGAGCTGATACAGCATGGATCATCGTCGCAACGGCGCTGGTCCTTTTCATGACATTGCCGGGGCTGGCGTTGTTTTATGGCGGACTGGTCCGTGCGCGAAATGTATTGAGCGTGTTCATGCACTGCTATGCCATCGCCTGCCTGATGAGCCTGTTATGGTTTGTCTTTGGCTATTCCATCGCATTTGGTGGTGGCACATCCGGTTACTGGGGCGGCATGGACAAGTTGATGTTGCTTGGGATCGGCCCCGATGACTTGGCCGGCACCCTGCCGGAGGTTCTGTTTTTCGCCTTTCAGATGACGTTTGCCATCATCACCCCGGCCCTCATCGTTGGGGCTTATGTTGAACGGATCGGGTTTGGATTTGTTCTTCTGTTCTCCGGGCTCTGGATGCTGTTGTGCTATGCGCCTGTTGTCCATTGGGTCTGGGGCGGCGGCATACTTTCTGATGGTGGTATTTTTGGTGAAACCGGCGTGCGCGACTTTGCCGGTGGCATTGTGGTGCATGAAACCGCAGGGATAGCGGCGCTGATCATTGCCATCTTTCTGGGGCAGCGGCGCAACCACACAACCCCGCCACACAACCCGGGCTTCGTCATGATCGGCGCTGCCATGTTGTGGGTCGGCTGGTTTGGTTTCAACGGCGGATCGCAACTTGCTGCAGATGGTGGCGCGGCGATGGCCTTGACCGTCACGCATATCTCAGCGGCGACGGCTTCGCTGTCTTGGGCGCTGTGGGAGCGGATCAAATTTGGCAAAGCCTCACTGGTGGGCATGGTCACCGGCACAATAGCAGGTCTAGCCTCGATCACACCTGCCAGCGGTTTTGTTGGCCCCGTAGAGGCAATGGTTATCGGCGCGGTCGCAGGTGTCTTGTGTCAGGAAGCAGTCACCTTCATCCGCAATACAGTCAAGATCGACGATACGCTCGACGTGTTTGCCGTACACGGGGTTGGCGGTATCTTTGGAACCGTCATGATTGCGGTTTTTGGCGCAGGCACATGGCTGGCACAACTGGGAAGTCTGGCCATCGTGGGTGTGTACACAGTGGTAGTAACCGTCGTTCTGGTAAAACTTGTGGCGCTTGTCACGCCCTTGCGAGTCGATGCCGAGACCGAAACCAACGGTCTGGATCTCGCGGTGCATGGTGAACGCGCCTACGACATGACCAGCTAAAGCTGGTCTGGATATGGCAACACCAACGGGCCCTTCGGGGCCCGTTTTTATGCCGGCATGAGTTTGGTTAACGCCGCAAGGTCGCCCTCACATTGTAGCTGCTCCCACACCTGAATTGCCTTTGTGTCCCCGATCAACGCTGCAGCTTTGGCGCGCACCCGTTTGCGCCGCGCGGCAACGTCCATCGGTGTCAGCAGATCAAGACGGGCTGTTGCCTCAGAACCGTCCGGAAGCGAGACGATAAGCACCGCCTCTGTTTCCGTCAGGGTGTCGTCACCAACAACCAAAACCCGGCCCCGCAAGGCCTGAATGTCGGGGTCGGCGCACATGCTTGCGCTGTAACTCTCTAATTTTGCAGTGTCATACCCCAGCAGGCTCATCGGCAAAACGGTTGCATAGCTGAATTTGGCTCCCAGTCCGGTAGATGGCGCGGACTGATTGCACACGCTGAGCCAGCGCGGATGCGTGGCCACATGTATCTTTGCAATGTCTACGACATTCACTGGCTTAAGCGTTTCCAGTGCTTCTAGGGCGGCATGCAATCCATGGCAGCAGGCATGGAATTTGTGACTTACGCTTTCAAATAGCCAAATGTCACCCAGACCATTAAGCGCTGTGACATCTGCGACGCCATGATGGGTCGCTGCGAACCCGAACTCCCCCTCCATCGCGCTTGGGTTTGCATCAAATCCGGCAGCAATCAATTGCGCAACCTCAACGCCACAGGCCGCAGCCTGCCCGGCATTATAAGGTTTGCCCATGGTACCAAACTGGGCCTTCAGCCCGGCAGCATGCGTTGCGGCCAGTCCAAGTGCCTGTTCCATCTGCGCCTGATCTAGACTCAACAGTCGCCCGGCCGCTACCGCAGCGCCAAAAGCGCCTGCAGTTGCTGTCTGATGAAACCCAACCTGATAGTGCGCGCGTCCCAGCCAGAGCCCGACCCGGATGGACAGCTCCATCCCGATCAACGCGGCGGACTGCACATCTTGACGGCTGGCCCCAACAAGCTCTCCGACTGCCACAGCAGCCGGAAACACAGCAACCGAAGGGTGGCCAATATGGGCAAAATGGGTATCGTCGTAGTCTAAGGCGTGTGATGTCGTTCCATTCACCAAAGCAGCGGCGCGGGCCGGTACTTTGCAGCGGCTGCCAAAGATGTGCGATCGCGGACTGCCGGCCTCTTGCAGCACCAATTGCCGCACGATGGCCGACGCAGGCTCGGACGCACCGGCGCAGCCAACGGCAATCCAATCGAGCAGCGACAGGCGCACGACGTCGCGTACCTCTTCGGAACATGTCACGGGAGCAACGGCAAAAGCAGCCAAAGCAGAGGTGAAAGAAGTCTTCATGCCGTGCAGCCTAACAATCTGACGTCAGCCGTAAAGAGCCGCGGCACGGCGTTCAAACGCGCGCACAATGCGTTGCATCGCCTCGTTGAAGACCACACCAATAATGGCCTGCAAGACCGCGTTTTTGAATTCGAAATCGACAAAAAACTGAACCTCGCAGCCACCCTCTACATCCGTAAACGCCCAGTCAGACTTCATATAACGAAACGGTCCATCCAGATATTCGGTATCGATCCTGTTCTCTGCGGGCCACAGCGTGACCCGACTGCCAAACCGCTCACGAAACACTTTGAACGAGATTACCAGTTCGGCAGACATCATAGTCCCGCCATCCGCGATCGGAGTCGTCGAGCGGATACGCGCAGCGGCACACCAGGGCAAAAATTCAGGATAGCGGGAGACATCTGCAACCAGATCGTACATCTGCTGCGCTGAATAGGACAAAATACGTGTCTCTGAGTGGGTGGGCATTTGGCAATTTGGCCTTTGAGCGTGACAGTGCCGCCCCATGTCGTATTGTTCTCGGGGAAAATCAAGGGGTAGCCATGGCAACGCGTCCATATGAGATAGACGAAATGATCTCGGCCAAATCGATTGCCGCGCGCATCGAAGACCTGTGCCGCGACATTCAGACAGAATTTGAGGGGACCGATAAGTTGGTCGTTGTTGGCCTGTTGCGCGGGAGTTTTGTCTTCATCGCCGATCTTGTGCGCGAGTTGGACTTGCCGATTGAAGTCGACTTCTTAGAAGCGTCTTCTTATGGAGACGGGATGGAGAGCAGTCGAGAAGTTCGCATTCTCAAAGACTTGCGTGGCACAATTGAAGGGCGCGACGTGCTGGTTGTGGAAGACATTGTTGATACCGGCCATACCCTTAACCACGTCACCAACCTGTTGCTAAGCCGCCTGCCCGCCCGTTTGAAATCCATCGCATTGCTCGACAAACCCAGCCGTCGTGAAGTGGATTTCAAAGCCGACTGGACCGGGTTCGAAATTCCCGATGAATTTGTTGTTGGCTACGGGATTGATTTTGCGCAGCGCAACAGAAATCTGCCTTATATCGGCAAGGTGCGATTCACCGAATGAATGTCCGGCATCTTCTGCGCCTTCGCCGCTGGGCGCAGAACCCGCCATCTGCGGCGCGGATGAAACTGATACTGGCAGTGGCGGCGATTCTAATCCTGATCTACGGGCTCGACTATTTTGGATATTGGCCGGATTGGGCCACCAGTGAAAACATCCGGGTCAAGCCGAAAAGCTTCTGATCTGGCAACGCCACCTGTGCGGCCATCATCGTATCAATCAGATGTCGGGGAGAGCGCACTCCGAGCAAAGATGCGGTCGCCCTGACAAGCATGATCCCGCTGTGATCGCGCTAAAGTCAATTGACATAGCGGCCTACTGCTCCATCTTCGAATTTATCGAATTTATCGAAATTAGGAGTTTCAGATGAAATTTATTGGATGCCTGACTGCAGCCGCAATTGGCCTAAGTGCAACAACTGCCCTTGCTCAGGACTTCAAGTCCGAGAAGAAGGCCCGCCAAGGCCAAATGCACCTCATCTCGCTGAACCTTGGCATTCTGGGAAAGATGGCAAAAGGCCAGATTGAATACGACCCAGTACAGGCGCAATTGGCTGCAGATTCTTTGGTGGCTATTTCGAACATTCAGCAAGCGCCGTTGTGGCCCGCTGGTTCCGACAATACAGGAACAGACGGCACCCGCGCGCTTCCGATTATGTGGGATAAATATGATGACGTGGCCGCAGACTGGGCAACTTTCGGCGAAAAAGCCCTTGTGATGCAAACGGCAGCCAGCAACGGAGCAGACGCGCTTGGCCCGGCGCTGGGGCAAGTCGGCGGGACCTGTAAGTCCTGCCACGAAGCCTTCCGCGCGCCAGCAAACTGATCACGATGCGTATTGTTCGCTGGCTGATCTTTATTGCGCTTGTGGGTGCTGGCGTAGGCTGGTTCATCTCACGCCCGGTATCCGTGAACGCTCAGATACTGGACGGGCTAACGGCTGACCCGGTAAAGGGCGAGCAGGTTTTCTGGGCCGGCGGCTGTGCATCGTGCCATGCCGCTGACGACGCCAAAGACGAAAAATTGTTGATATTGGCCGGGGGACAGTCGCTGGTCAGTGATTTTGGCGCGTTTGTTGTGCCCAACATCTCTTCTGACCCAACAGCCGGGATCGGAGGGTGGAGCGCATTTGATTTGGCCAACGCGATGATCGCTGGCGTCTCACCGCAGGGGCAGCATTATTATCCGTCTTTTCCGTATACATCTTTTGCTAAAATGACGGCTCAGGATGTGGTAAACCTCAAGGCATTCCTTGATACTCTGCCAGCCTCGCCACAAACCAATCCGCCCCATGACCTTGGGTTTCCATTCAACATTCGCCGGGGGCTTGGGCTTTGGAAACAACTCTATCTGAACGATGAATGGGTTTTGCCTGACCCCGTCCCAGACGATATTGCCCGAGGACGGTATCTGGTTGAAGGGTTGGGGCATTGCTCGGAATGCCACACCCCGCGCGGACCTATTGGCGGCCTTGTTCGTAATCGCTGGATGCAGGGCGCACCGAACCCATCGGGAAAAGGCCGCATTCCCGCGATATCGCCTGACAAACTGACGTGGGAAGCCAGTGATATCGCGTATTATCTGGAAACCGGCTTTACCCCTGATTTTGATAGCTCCGGCGGACATATGGCGAAAGTGGTGAGTAATATGGCGCGGCTGCCTGCCAGCGATCGCGTTGCAATTGCGGCCTATCTCAAGGCGATACCATAAGCCGCTTCACAAATGTAACATATGGGGACAGGAGTTATTCCCGCGCGGGCATTTTGGGTCATGACCGCAGGATCTAAATTTCGCCAGCATACAATTTTGGGTAATAGGCTGGGTCTGTGTTATGGCCTAGCTTGTAATTGCCCATTCGTATGTTTTTAGGAATGCATTGATATGTCCGAGTCTGACAAGGTTTTTACCGGTTCTATTCCTGACATTTATGACAAATACCTCGTTCCGATGATCTTTGAACCTTACGCCAAAGATTTAGCTAATCGGGTAAAT
>RCNC010000813.1_pt1 | contig 20439 bp, 19 predicted proteins | sample 2041301 | NCBI WGS metagenome assembly RCNC01 (sample SAMN09708231, study PRJNA481090) | Marine sediment metagenome, whole genome shotgun sequencing project. | biome: marine sediment; feature: ocean; material: sediment; isolation source: Sewage treatment plant 13A marine sediment (STP13A) ...
GTCGCAATTTCCTCATTATTACCCGGCTCCTGCTGTCCGAAATCATTGCAGGGGAAAGCAATAATGATAAAATCCTTGCTGCCATAGGCCTCGTACAGGCTTTCCAGCTCCTCGTATTGAGGCGTTAAAGCACAACCGGAAGCAGTATTGACCACCAGAATCTTTTTCCCCTTCAGCTGTCCCAGATCATAATCAAATCCATGGATGTTCTTAACTGGAATATCGTAAAAAATTTGTTGAGCCATCAAGGTTTGATGAGATAACAATGAGAAGGAAATAAATCCAAGAGCTGCAAGAATAGTGATTCGGAACTGGTTCATATCTGCATGCATATATACCCTTCAAACAATTGATCCCATCCCTTGTTCATACTTTTCTCTTAAATTTGATGCTCAGCTAATCAAATGCTCAGTCAGTTCAAAATTATAATATCCGGAAGAGTTCAGGGGGTAGGCTTCAGAGCAGCTATAAGAATACAGGCCAGATCTCTGGGACTCAAAGGCTGGGTGGAAAACCTGCCAGATGGTACTGTCAGAACAATAATATGTGGTGATTCAAAGTACTGTGTTAAGTTTATCAACTGGTGCAGAGAGGGAAGTGGCTATAGTTGGGTGGAGAAAGTTGATATCCAGGAAATGAAGCCGGAGCCGCTGGGTCCATTCACTATTATTTACTAGTCTTTGGGGCCAACCGCCCCAGAAATGCTACCAGGCTGCTTAAAGTCACCCAGGCGGTAAGTCCTAAAATCACACCGGAGAGCACCACAAGCACCCACTCCTTATCAGCGAGAAATCCCACCAGATTTTCTACCATGGCCCACAGGGTTAATGTCAGGATCAGCAACATAGGGAGTAATGTATACCAGACCGGAATTTTTCTGCTAGCCATATAGACAGTGACCACACCCAATGCCAGAGCAGCCATCAGCTGGTTTAAAGAGCCAAAAAGGGGCCAGAGCACCATGGCTCCCTGTCCCCCTGGTTTAAAAAAGGTCAAGCTTGCAGCGGCAAGCACAATAAGGGCAGTAGCCAGATAACGGTTGTTCATCGGCTTTTTAATCATTCCTTTTCGATCGGTAAAGATCTCCTGCAGGGAAATCCGCTGAATACGTGCAGCGGAGTCAAGGGTGGTATTGGCGAAGGAAACAATGAAAACAACCACAAATGCTGCTCCGTATTTCATGGGCAATCCAAGGGAGGAAAACAGATTGGCCGAACCAATAACAAATGCATCTAGTTTAGCCGTTAAACCGCTTGCCGACGACCAGGAGGCATAATGATAACGGTAAGCTTCAGTTCCCTGCAATATGCCCCCTTCTGTTTCAAGCCCCATTCCCAGTCCGGCCCCGGCAGCCACAATAACCAGTACAGCCAGGAAGCTTTCAGTAATCATAGCTCCATATCCTATTGGCAAGGTATCTATCTCATTGTCAATCTGCTTTACAGTGGTCCCTGAACTGGCAAGAGAGTGAAAGCCTGAAATGGCCCCGCAGGCGATTACAATAAAAAGAACAGGTGCCAGGTCAGGAACATCTGATTCAGGTGAAAATGCACTGGTATTGATCGCCGGAGCTGAAAAATCCGGATGGGCCACAAATATACCAATGATCAGGAAGGCCATGGCAACAAGCAGTTGATGCGAATTGATGTAATCGCGAGGTTGCAAAAGCTTTTGCACCGGGAGAGTAGAGGCAAAAAATACGTAGATAAAGAGCACAATGCACCATACTACAACCGATATCTCATTGCTCCATGGCAATGAGACCGGGAAACGAACACCTAAGAGTACAAAGGCATAGAGCATCAGCAATGCCACGATTGACCAGATCAGTTCATTTTTCCCCTGTCTAATCTTCCATCCCAACCAGACTGCAACAGGAATCTGTCCCCAAACCGGGATAATCGACTCAGGGTAGCTTACAAAGAGCGAAGCAACAATCATTGCAAAAACAGCCAGCACAATAAAGAGCAGGAGCTGCATTATAAATTGTAGTGCATAACGGGTTGTAGGACTGATAATATCCGCCGTAAGTTCCCCAATGGATCTTCCCCTGTTTCTGGCGGAGACTACCAGAGTAGCAAAATCATGAACTGCTCCCATGAATATACTTCCCAGAAATACCCATAGAAAAGCAGGAAGCCATCCCCAGATAATTCCTATGGCAGGTCCGACTATTGGACCAAGTCCTGCAATGGTGGTAAAATGGTGACCGAATATGATATTCGGCTTGGAGGGGACAAAGTCTACACCATCTTTGAACTCGTGTGCCGGCATCAAATTTCCGGCAGATATTTTAAATACCTTCCGCCCCAGGAACCTGCCATAAAATCTGTAGGCCAGGAGGTATCCGATAATGGCGAGTATAACCAGAATCAGGCTGTTCATTCTTTCGAAGTTAATAGTTTTTTCTCAGATTGCTTCAAAATCATCTGCCAGGATCCAACCTTCTCGTCCATCTATCACCTTGATGTTCTGCCAGCCACTAACCTCCTCACTCACCTTCACCTTTGTCCCTTCATGCAAAATAAAAAGCTCTGTACCGCTTTCGCTGGGCGAACTACGAACCACCACAGAAGGTGCAAGTATAATAGCTGTATCAGGATTCACAATATCCCTGTGCCTGGAAAGAGCTGCAAAGAGCGTAATCACAAACATCAACAGTGCCACCAGGCCACTTATGAAGGCTGATTTTTTCAGGAGCATACGCCGTGAAAAAAGGTAAATCAAAAGACCGGCAAGAGTGAAAATAAAAAACAGCAGTGCAAGTATGCTCCAGATCTGCTCTGGAAACAGCTGGACAAAACCAGTTATCCAGGCACCAAGGAACAATACAGGTACCTGCTCGAATGTATCGAGTCGATAACGAGAAACAAAATCCAGGTTATGCATGGCATCTTCGTGCGAGGGCTCCAGTTTGAGGGCTTTCTCATAATAGAGAATGGAATGTCCTATGCTGTTGGAGCGGTAGGCTGCGTTACCCATATTGTAATAGAGATCGGCAGATTCCTTACCACTTAGAATCACTGCATTGTATTGTTCCAGTGCCTGTTCATATTGTCCCTGCTGGTATAAGGAGTTGGCAACAAGATACAAGGAATCAATAGCTGTCACATCCAGATTGATACCGGGCAACGCAGTGCCAGGTAATTCGGCTCTTAAGCTCACTTCATCAGGATCATTTCCTGATAAGGGCAGCAAGCCTATGCAAATGAGAAATAAAATCATGTATATGACTGCACCTTTCATTTCAGATTGTTTTCAAGGTTTCTGATTAGTTGTGCAGCATCGCTGTAAAGCTTGTTCATATCACTTTTTTCTGAGCTGGGGGCAAACCTGGAAAACTCACTTTCTTCCAGGATTCTGAGCAGCTCACTTTGCTGCTCCTTCGTAAGCTTTCTTTTTTTCAATTGTTCGAGAATAACTTCTCTTGACAGCCCGGATGTTTCAATATTCAGCTTGTGGGAGAGGTACCCCCATATGGCTTTACCAATTTCCTCATAGAATCGATCTGCATCATCCGATTTTCGAAAACGATCGGCCTTTTTTAACCTGGCACGAGCCGACCTGCCGGCCTTACGATTGCGCACCAGTGTAAGATCTGCATTTCTTCTGGCTACCAGGCTAATTAAGATGATCAGCACAAGTGTAAGTGCGAGAGAAAGTGGATAGAGTATGCGGTATGCAAGGCTACTAAAAAGAGAATTTCTCACAGAAGTGAATACCGGTGGAACCCTGGATATATCCCTGATATCTGTTCCAAGATCCCGAACACTCTCTTGTACTACACCCGGCTGATAAACTCCAAGGGATGAATCCTCATTCTCCCCTTTTACAACTGTGAAGTTAAACTCATCTGTAAGAGCAGTCTTATAAGAACCTGCATTGGGATCGAACCATGCAAACTGTACCGGTGCAATCCTGAAACGTCCTGCATGCCTGGCGATAACCGGATATTCAAAAGTAACTGAACCAGAAATCCTGTTCCCGGAAGTACTGGTATTAACAGAACGTGTCACATCATAAAGATCATGATCGGGTGGAAGATTCACTTCCGGTTCACCCAGCAAGGGAAGATTGCCTGATCCACTGATAGTAATCTTAAGGTTCAAAGCTTCATTCACCCCTATTTCATTGCTCGAGAGCTCCGCTTTCATTTGGAATGCGCCAACTGCACCGGTAAAACCAACTGGTGCTCCTGGAGGCAAAGGCTTCACATAGATCTTAAGCGGCAGAGTGGCCAGTGTTACTGGCACCTCCTGGGTGCCATTGAAGAATGGATCGTCAAAGAAATTATCTATGGGATTGTTGCTTCTCTGTCGCTGCATCCTTTGCGGGATCATCCAGTCGGATTCATATGGAGTAATATCCAGGTTGCCCGTCTTTTGCGGAATCAAAATATGTCGTTGAATAACCTGGGTCACATATATTTGCCCATTAATTTCCTCTTGTTGAGCTGCGGCATCAGGGTTAAGATTATTCTTGTAGAAGCCTTCATAAGGCAAATCACTGCCTGCGGAACCAGGCCGGGTATTTACCTTGGTATAGACTTTTAATTCAGAAACAAGCTGCTCGCCCACATATACCTCCTTCTTGGAAGGATGCACCCTGAGAAATACCACATCATCTTCAGCTGAACTAATACCAGATCCATCTGCTGCTGCTCCCTGGCCACTTCTGCCGGCACTTCCGGGTGCTGCACCAGAACCAGCTGCGTTGACCACAAGCTCCACTACGTTGGTCCGGTACTCTTTTCTCCCCACTTTAACGATGCTGGCCGGAATGTTATAACTCCCCTCCCTAAGGGCACTAAGTATGTAAGTGTAGGAGACCAGGGATTTCTGAGTCATCTTTCCGTTTATCCATTGTGAATGGGAGGAAAATGAGGAGTAAGGGCCTCCCAACAAATCAAAATTATCCATGGCTGGAAATCTTACATTGCCACGTTCCGAACCCTCTATCACATACTGGAACTGTTCGCCTACGCGGACCACAGCGGGTGCCGAGGAGGTAAAACCTTCCTGAGCACTCAGCAGTATGCTGGAAGCAAGCAGTGATATAAGCGATATAAGTAACTTATTACGCATAGTCCGAAATTACCAATCCTTTTCTGTTTTTACCTTGGCTGCCGCCGCTTTTTTCTTATCGACCTTCTCCTTTACATCCTTCTCCTGCTGCTGAATAGCTTTCAGCATGCGCTCAGCATCTTCTTTGGAGATTTCACGGGGCTCAGGCTGCTGTTCCTGATCATTCTCCTGCTCATCATTTTCCTGGTCCTGCTCCTGCTCATCATTTTCCTGATCATTCTTCTGCTCATCATTCTCCTGCTCATCATTTTCCTGGTCCTGCTCCTGCTCATCATTTTCCTGATCTTGTTCCTGATCCTGCTCTTGCTGTTCCTGGTCCTGCTGTTCCTTTAGCTTCTGCATTGCATAGGCAAGGTTGTACCTTGTTTCCTCGTCGGAGGGGTTTTTTCGCAAGCTGTTTTTAAAAGCTTCAATACTTGGTGCATATTGTTGGCCTTCCAGCAGACTGTTCCCTATGTTGTGCCAAATCTGGGCTGTTTTTCCCGCATCGTCCGTTTGATCCAGCAAGGATTCATACTGTTTTACTGTCTCTTCATATTTCTCCTGAGCATAGAGGGCGGCTCCGGTATTAAACTCGGCTTCGTAGGACTCCTGGTTAATACTCTCAGCTTTACGAAACTGAATTTCAGATTCACCAAATTCTCCCTCATCGAAGGCCCTGACACCATCCCGAATCACCTTTCGATCATTTTGGCCATAAGCCGAGATGATTCCTATCAGCATCAAGATTATAGATATGAGATTCGATCTCTTCATCCTGTAAAATTATTTATCCGTTTTAAAAAGGTTCAGGCGCAGCAGCAAGCGGTTCTTCCTGGAGCGTATAAAGAATTCAAGTACCAGGAAGAGAAGTGCAAAACCTGCAAAGTACTGAAAACGCTCAGCGAATTCAGCGAATACTCGGGTTTTCAACTCTGCCCTTTCCAGCTTATCAAGCTCATCAATCAGACTATTTATCCGGTCTCCCGGGATATAGGCACCCCGACCCTCCCTGGCCACCTCTTTCAATAATTTTTCATTCAGTTTACTTACCACAACATTCCCGTCACGATCCCTTCTTGTGGCATTGCTACCAGGTGAAACAGGTACCGGCACCCCATTGGGATCACCCAATCCGACTGTATACACCTTAATGCCTTTTTTCGCAGCAAGTGTGGCCTCGCCCACAGCATCATCCTCATGATTTTCCCCATCAGTAATCACAACAATGGCCTGGCTGGGAATACTCTCTCCTGCCATACCTTCCTTCTCTTCGCTTGAAAAGGAACGAACCGCCAGATGAATTGCTGAACCAATGGCAGTTCCTTGTTTGGATACCATATCAGGACCCGCACCTGATAGAAACATCTTCACACTGGGGTAATCATCTGTAATGGGAATCTGTGTATAAGCATCTCCTGCAAAAACAATCAGGCCAATCTTGTCATTAGACATTCGATCGACCATTCGATTAATCATTTGCTTGGAACGCAGAAGCCTGGAGGGTTTGATATCTTCGGCTAACATGCTGTTAGAGACATCAAGAGCAATGATGATCTCCCTTCCCTTATGCTCTACCTCCTTCAGTCTGGAACCAATCCGGGGTCCGGAGGCAGCAATAATCAACAGAACCGTACCTGTAAACAGAAGTAGAAACTTCCAGTGCAGCGCCCCTCCGGAAGCCTCCGGCATAAGCTCTTCAAGTAATGCCTTATCGCCAATTTTTTGAAGTGAACGTCTGCGATGACTCCAGGAGAGGATGTATCCGACGACTATCATTCCTGCAGCCAGCAAGAACCATAAAATATCCTTATGTGCGAACTGAATCATGCTTAGGGAATTGTTCTGAATAAGGTGTATCGAAGGAGTATTTCAAATAGCAGGATTAACATGGCAGCAAGCAGGAAAGGGAAGTACTCTTCCTTTTTCTTACTAAAGTGCTTTACATCGAGCCTTGTTTTTTCCAATTGATCAATCTCCTGGTATATTTCTCGTAACTTATTATTATCCGTTGCCCTGAAATAGATTCCTCCTGTGGTCTCCGCAATTCGTTGTAAAACCTCCTCATCAATTTCTACCGGCATATCCCGGGTAACGGTTCGCCCGAACATATCCTGCACAGGTATGGGTGCATTGCCCTTAGATCCCACACCAATGGTATAGACTCTGATATCAAAACCAGCTGCAATTTCAGCAGCTGTAACCGGCCCCACATCCCCACTGTTATTCACCCCATCGGTAAGAAGAATAATTACCTTGCTTTTGGCCTTACTTTCCTTAATCCGGTTTACAGCTGTTGCCAGTCCCATGCCTATGGCTGTTCCGTCTTCAATTACACCAAAATCGACCTCCTTCAGAAAATTGATCACCACTGCCCTGTCGGTGGTCATGGGACATTGGGTAAAACTCTCTCCGGCAAATACCACCAGGCCAAAGCGGTCGTTTTCACGGGCATTTACAAACTCAATCCCCACATTTTTTGAAGCCTCCAGCCGATTAGGCCTGAAATCCATGGCTCGCATGCTACCGGATACATCCATGCAGAGCACAATATCAATACCTTCTGTGGTTACCTGCTCCCACTGGTTGGACGATTGTGGTCTGGCAAGCACTATTATGATCAGAGCAACCACAGCCATTCGAAACAGTGCTAAAATATGGCGCAACCAGATCCTGGAGGATCTCACGCGATCATCCAGGTTCTCGAAACCTGATAGCTTCAGGGGGGCCGTCCCCTTTCTCCCCTTCCAAAGATACCATGCTGCCATAATCGGAAGCAATGCAAAAGCATAAAAAAAAGCTGGATATGTAAATTCAATATTACCCATCAGCAGCCTCCTTTTTCTCTTCTGAACGATAGAATAAGGGATAAGTCTTCTGTACAAAGATATAGGCAGTGTTCAGATTGGTCTGACTATCCACAGGCAGTGGATCTTCCTTTGCAAATTTTACCAGGTCGGCCAATTCAAGTAGTTCCTTCAATATCTCATCCAGCAGATTATCATCCGGATTAGCTCTCCTGAAAGCCTGCAGTATCTCCTCTGTGGTACTCTCCATGGCTGGAATACCATATTGCCGTTCAATATAGTGTCTTGTGATTTCGGTGAGACGTGTGTAGTAATGCTTCACCTCTCCTGTGTTCCAGATTTTCTCCTCCTTGAGTTTGTCAAGATCCCTGAACGCGATAACATGTGCTGGCTCAAGTGGTTTTTGAGAGAATCCCCCGGGGTCTTTCTTCCGTTTCAGGTAGATCCTGATTATCCAGACAGCAGCCCCAAGCAACAACAATCCTCCCAGTCCTGAAGCTATCCATGGAAGCGCTTCTTTAAAAGTTACCGGAGTATTGATGGGGGGCTTTATTGGTTTTATCTGCTCGCTTGTATCCACGACAGGATCATATATATTGATAATCAGAGGCATGCTTCTTGCAGTATCGACAGTTACCCCTCTTTTGTATATCACCTCCTGCGAGGGTACAATTTGAGATCCTGATTCAAAACCAGTAATAAGATAAGCTTGTTCAATCACCATTCTGTCGTCTGAAATGATGGTATCGGTGGATAAGAGAGAAATCACCTCCAGCAAGCTGCTCAGTGTATCACTAATTTCGGGAAGCATGATCTCAAGCCCACTTGCAGCATCTACCTTAAGGATGTAAGTTATCTGCTCGCCAATCATAATTGAATCTACACTTAGTAGTGATTCCACACGGATAAGCTGTCCCTGTGCAGGTGTTAGAAGCAAGAGAAATAATCCCGTTAAAAACAGATTCTTTGCTAGTTTTATAATTGCTTTACTGCGCATCCTAACGTTGCTTGAATAGCCTGATTAGCGGTTTAATATAATCTTCTCCCGTCTGGAACGACACACTGTCCACACCGGCCCTTGAAAAAATCTCTTTCATGATCTCCAGGTGACTCTCCCATTTCATGGTGTAGTTTTCCCTGATCCTGCGTCTTGATGTATCGATCCAGCGTTCCTCACCACTTTCAGCATCCAGGACCCTTAAAAGACCAACTGAAGGGAGTATCGCTTCGCGCTTATCGAATATGTGAAGCGCAGCTACATCATGTTTATTGTTTGCAATCTGAAGAGATCGCGCATAGCCTTTGTCCCTGAAGTCGGAAATCAGGAATGCCGTACACCGTTTTTTAATAGCATTGGTCAAAAATCTGAGGCTTTCCGATATATCGGTACCCTTGCCCTGAGGCTTACACTCCAGTAGTTCTCTAATAATTCTCAATATATGTTTCCGTCCCTTCTTGGGTGGAATAAATTTCTCAATGCGGTCACTGAACAGGATTACACCAATCTTATCATTATTCTCGATTGCGGAAAAGGAGAGCAGCGCTGCAATCTCTGTTATCAGGGAACGCTTCATTTGTAATTGAGTGCCAAAATCGCCAGATCCGCTCACATCGATCAACAGCATCACGGTAAGCTCCCGCTCCTCTTCAAATACTTTTACATAGGGGTGGTTATAACGGGCCGTCACATTCCAGTCGATACTTCTGATATCATCACCATACTGGTACTCCCTCACTTCAGAAAAGGTCATGCCTCTACCTTTGAAAGCACTGTGGTACTCCCCGGCGAAGATCTGCCTGGAGAGCCCCCGGGTCTTGATCTCAATTTTACGTACCTTTTTTAGGAGATCTTTTGTTTCCACTACTTTTCCCTTGCTTCTCTCACTGTAAAATACCACTCCTGTCTGACCAGGACCACCTGGATTGTATCTTGTTCCAACTCATAGGCCCACTCAGACTCTCCAATTTTCTTATAGCTTTCATTTAACTCTTCCAGCATCTCATCATATTCACTGTAATCACAGACTAATTTTGAGCTTCTGCAGATATCCTCCTCAGTGAAATAAATAATCCAGGTGCGCGTCCTGAGTCCGTTCACATACTTCAGATAGTTAAATCGCTGGTTCACAACAGACTTGTCACGCCTGAACTCCATATGCTTCTCTTTAACCTTTACGCGCACCTCCTCTTTGGTCAGATCAATCACCGACTGTCCGCTCAAGGAAGAGCCCGCTAGCAACAGCATGGCTGCCATCAGAATCAATATAGGTGTCAGAGTTTTCATTCCTTATTCATATTATGGCACTTCCACATGATTGAGGATTTCAGATATAATGTTCTCCGTGGTAATATTTTCTGCCTCGGCCTCATAAGTTAAGCCGATACGGTGCCGCATCACATCATGACATATGGCCCTTATATCTTCCGGAACCACATATCCCCTGCGCTTAATAAAAGCATATGCTTTTGCTGCCCTGGCCAGGTTAATGCTGGCGCGGGGTGATCCTCCATATTGTATCAGAGGCACAAACTGTGCCAGTCCTGCCTTCTGCGGATCACGCGTGGCAAAAACAATATCAAGGATGTAATTTTCAATTTTCTCATCCAGGTACACCTCCTTTACTACTGCGCGGGCCTTCATAATATCAGAAGGCTTTAAAATGCTATTGGCCACAGGAAATTCGTCTGAAAGATTTTCCCTTACAATAAGCCGTTCTTCCTCCCTGCCTGGATAGCTCACCACCACCTTCATCATAAACCGGTCCATCTGAGCTTCGGGTAAGGGATAGGTCCCTTCCTGTTCAATAGGATTTTGTGTAGCCATCACAAGAAAAGGACGTTCAAGTTTGTAGGTAGTATCACCAATGGTCACCTGCTTCTCCTGCATAGCCTCCAAAAGTGCACTCTGTACTTTGGCAGGAGAGCGGTTAATCTCATCGGCCAGGATAAGGTTTGCAAAAACCGGTCCCTTCTTCACGATGAACTCCTCCTTCTTCTGGCTGTATATCATGGTACCTAAAAGATCGGCTGGCAATAGATCAGGAGTAAACTGTATCCGGCTGAAGGATGCATCAATGGTTTGCGAAAGTGTACTAATGGCCAGGGTTTTGGCAAGTCCGGGTACGCCCTCAAGTAAGACATGTCCGTCCGACAACAAACCAATAAGCAAGCGGTCTACTAAAGTTTTTTGTCCCACAATCACCTTCTGCATTTCAAGGGTGATAAGGTCCACAAACTCACTCTCCTGTTTGATCCTGTCGTTGAGCTCTTTGATGTTTACGTCCTGAGTCATATGATGGATTCTTTAATGTTAATAATCGTCTTGTTAATTGCGCTTACTTAGCGGAGAACAAAAATAGCTGCGAAAATGACTAATCGAAAGCTATGGGGGGTTAAAAAATGTTAAGAAAAGGGTAAATTTGTTTACTCAAATCGGGACAATGAGCAGGTATTTCATCTATTTGGCCTATGAGGGCAGTGATTATTGTGGCTGGCAAATTCAGCCAAATGGGAAGACTGTTCAACAGATGCTTGAACATGCCCTCTCCACATTATTGGAACAGGATATTCCTGTAACCGGTGCTGGGCGTACTGATACAGGCGTGCATGCCTCTTATTTTGTTGCACATTTTGATCTGATTTCGGCTCAGGGGACAGACAACAAGACCGCAGATGAATCTTACCTTCCAACTTCCGAAATATTCCTGTTCAAACTTAATCGCTTCCTCCCTCCCGATATTGTGATTCATAAGCTTGTTTCAGTTCCGGACCATATGCATGCCCGTTTTTCCGCATGCTACAGGACATACCACTACCATATTTCCTCCTTCAAACCCCTTTATAAGAGGAATTACAGCCACTATGTATATGGCAAACTCGATGCAGAAGCCATCAACAATTGTTGCAAAGTGATCCTGGAAACCACCGATTTCACCAGTTTCGCCAAGCTACATACCGATGTTCTTACTAATAACTGCAAAGTTTCACATGCACAATGGCTCATTGTAGATAAGGGGTATCGTTTTGAAATAACAGCTGATCGATTCCTGCGCAACATGGTGCGCTCCTTGACAGGAACTCTGCTGGATGTTGGCCGCGGAAAACTGGATCTTGAAGGATTTAAAAGGATTGTGGAGGCGAAGGACCGCTCGAAAGCAGGTTCATCTGCTCCGGCAAAGGGACTCTTTCTGACAGACATCGGATACCCCGAGATAGTACTCAGTAGGTAGTACTCAGTACTAGTTACTAACTAACTATCTTCAGTCTGGCACTGACAATCTCCTTCCCATCCTTATCACGTGTGGCAAGAAAATATATTTCATCCTCTGAATTCTTATGGCCGGAAATTTGGATACAGTCCCCAAAGAGCGCTTCATTATTGAAATTTATCTCTAGTTCAGAAATCTCTCTTCCTGCATTCTCAGCAGAGATGGCCGCATCAATGCACCATTCCATATACCTTACATTATTAACATGACCAACGATATCCAGGTCAGAAAATACCACATCATGTTGATTTATCAGCCCAGGTTCACCCTGCATGGTAATCTTATCCAGGGGCTTATCAAACATCTGAACATCGTGAATGATCATTTTAAACTGTTCCATCATTTCTTTGGGCCGAATCAGACGATGGGTATCAATATCAAGAATCAGCCAGGCAGTACTGGCCATCCCTATCACTTCCCCCCTCTCGTCCAGTACTCTGAAATCCCTGAGAGCAAACAGCCTCTCTGCACCACTTGGCCAGGTCTCCAGTGTGATCCGCTCGTTCCATACTGGATAGCGCTTCATATGAATCCGCATTCTGGAAAGTGCCCAGGTGGTCTTTCTGTCTTTCATATCATGGTAGCCCAATCCCAGCTCACTGGCATGGTGGTAAGCCACCTCCTGGAAAAAATTGGCCATACTTGTCAGCCTCGCCTGCCCTTTTGGATTCAGATCATAGGATGATATGCTAAACTCCTTTGTGAATATATTCGCCATCATTAACTCTTAACTATTCCATATCTCCCATGATGCCTCGGCCTGGTAAATCAACATATTATGACCATTCACTATTTCCGCTCCCTTCTCTTCACCCCGGGCCAGAAACGCTGTTTTCTCAGGATTATAAACCAGGTCGAAGAGGAGATGATCTGCTGAAAGGGCTTCATAGGGAATCGGCGGCAAGGTTTCCACCCTGGGATACATGCCCAGAGGTGTAGTATTTACGATTAAAGCTGTTTTGGAAAGCAGATCTTCATCAAGTTCTTCATAGGTAATCTGTCTCTCTCCTTCTCTACGGCTGATTCGGGTATAAGGGATGGCCAGCTGTTCAAGTACATGGAGAACAGCCTTGGAAGATCCCCCTGTACCCAGGACCAATGCAGAAGAATGATGGGATCTGAGATGCTGCTCCAGAGAACGTCTGAAACCTATCACATCAGTATTGTCACCAACCAGTTTCAGCTTGCCACCACTCCTTCTGAATGAGATGGTATTTACCGCCTGGATTTCCCTTGCCGTGGCACTGAGTGAATCAAGGTAGGGTATTACCTCCTGTTTGTAAGGAACAGTAACATTCAATCCCACCAGGCTCCTTTCATTTTTCACAAGCGCCTCAAAATCAGCTATACTCTCCAGTGGGAAATTGCTGTAACGGGCATCAATTCCCTCCTCCTTGAATTTCTTTGCAAAAAAGGATGCTGAAAAACTATGTCCAAGAGGATGGCCGATCAATCCGAACTGACGCATCTCAGCTGGTTTTTTTATTTCTGGTTAGTCCGATTTCAACCAGGAGAATCAATGCAATGCCGGCTGCTGTCATTAATAATGCAAGCCAGAACTGATCGCCCGGGTTCCCCAAAGAAGGCAGGATATTCTTTTCTACCAGCGGTCTGGCTTCACCCTCCACCATGATGGTTTCCAGGATTTCTTTCCATGGCCAGATCTTGTTAAGGGATCCGATCATAAATCCCACAAGCACAGCAATGGTGATATCGTGGTACTTTTTAAGCAGCCAGGAGAGCAGGTTAGCAAAGAGGATAAGTCCGGTCACTGCACCAAGCCCCAGTAAAATGAGATCCAGTATGATTCTTTCGTTGACGGCATGAAGAGCAAAGGAGTATTTACCAAGCAAGAGCAGGATAAAACTACCGGAAATCCCGGGAAGGATCATGGCACAAGAGGCAAGTCCACCCGATAAGATAACAAACCAGGAGGCATCGGTAGTGGTGGTAGGAGTTACACTGGTAATATAGAAAGCAACCCCGATTCCTCCTACAAGTGCTACAATTTTGGGCCATTGCCAATGGCTAATCTTACGGGAAACCACATAAGAGGAAGCCAGCACAAGGCCAAAAAAGAAGGACCAGATCAATATTGGCTGATGTTCCAGCAGGTATTCCAGCACTTTTGCCAGGGAAAGAACCGAGATAAAAACCCCTGAAAATACAGCCAGCAGGAAGTTTCCATTGATCTGTTTCCAGAATGAAACCCATCGACCTGTAAAAAACAACTTGAATGCCTGTAGATTTATTCCCTTAATAGAGTTTATTAGCTCCTCATAAATTCCGGTAATAAATGCGATGGTTCCACCGGAAACACCCGGCACCACATCTGCTGCTCCCATTCCCATTCCCTTTAGTACCAGGGAGAGGTATCTTAGTGCAATTTTCTTCAAAATCTATTGTTTTCTGCTGTGAAACTCTTCAGGCAATACATCAAAAAATGTATCACCCCGCATACCACACCGAAGAGCCTCTAAAGAAACCACTTCGTTTGGAGCAATATTCCCCAAATTCACATTGGCTCCCAGCATCTGAATAAACATTGTTTGCTGAGCCTTGAGGGGTGCCTCCCATAATACATCATTCACTGAAATCTCTTTCATGATGTCATCGATCAGTTCCCTGTTAGCTGAACCATCGGACTCGTAGATTCCGATAGTACCGCTCTCTCTGGCTTCGGCAATAACTTTCCATGATCCGGTTTCAAGCTCAGTTTTCATATGGGAGACCCAAATCTTATTGGAGAGCTCCACTCCTTTTATTTTACTTCCTATCTCAGAAAGCACCTCAAAATCTTTCGCAAGGGTGGCAATACACTCCAGTTTCTCATCATGTTCCATTTTTATGGTGCCATCCGAAACTTCCACATTACCCAGTCCCGATTCAGACACAAACCTTCTGAAGGCATCAAACTCACCACGCACATAGAACATTTCGAAGAGGGTTCCGCCGAAATAGGGTTTTAGTCCCGCCGACTGATAGAGTTTCACTTTCTCCTTCAGATCGCGGGTGATCAGTGCGGTTCCGAATCCGAATTTAACCAGATCGGTGTAAGGTGCGCTGGACTCGATGAAGTGCTCAGACTCTTTCAGACTCAAACCTTTATCCATCATCATGGTGAGACCGAAATCGCGTATACCCGAAGTTCTTTCAGGCACATGTGTTATTGGAAAATTCATGGGATCTTACTTTTTATATTGTTGGATAATATGCTCTACATCAGAATCCCGTACGCTTTCAGGGAAAAAGTAGGAAAATTCTGAATCAAGATCGCTGTTTGCCTCAAGTGCTTCTGCAAGAAATTTAAGGGATAGCTCCTTCTCTTCCAGCTTCAGATGGCAAACTGCCATCTTCATTTTAATGCCGGCATCGTCGGAGTGGTGCACAAAAGCTTCACGCAAAAACCCCAGAGCAATCTCAAATTGTCCTTCCTTCATAAGCAGCCCGGTAAGCGCACCCCAGCCATCAAGATCCTTGGCATCGGTGCGCGTTACATAAGAATAACATTTAATGGCTTCATCTATCAGTCCTGCATCTTCGTTGGCATAACCCAGGTTGATCCAGTAATCGAGGTTCTTATTATCAAATTCTATGGCTTTTAGAATATAGGTAATAGCCTCCTGCTGACTACCCATACGATGATAGATCATTCCTGCCCCAAACCAACCCTCCGGATCACTGTTATCCAGTTCAATCACCTTTCGGAAGGCAGCAAGGCCATCCTCCAGCTGGTTCATCTGCTCAAAACAATCACCCATATAGCAATAAGCCTGTGTGCTTTCCGGATCCACTTCAAGAAACTCCCGGTAAGAGGAAATGGCTTTATCATACTTTTCTGCATTCACCCAAACACTGGCTTTATTAAAATAGGATGATGCATAGTCAGGATTGATGGCAATGGAAAAGTCGTACGCCTCTACGGCTTCTTCAAAGCACTCCATCTTATGGTAAACAATACCTATGTTATACCAAACATTATCTGAATAGGAATCCAGATCAAGGTACTGTTGATAGTATTTCAGGCTCTCATCAAACCTGTGAAGGCGGTCGTAGAAATATCCCAGATCGTAGAGGACAGAAAGGTTCTCTGGCTGTTGCTGATAGGCCTGCATCAGATATTTAACTGCCTGTTCAAAATGCCGTACATTTTCAAAAGCGATGGAAATATTAATCAAAGCCTCAAAAGTCTCTTCGCCTGAAAGTTCCAGGCCCCGGTCGAATTGGGCTTCCGACTCCTTCAGCCTTCCGGTGAGACAAAGCGCTGTCCCTTTCAGAAAATACCGTTCGGGATTGTTCTCTTCCCACACCGGAATCTCATCAAGAAGGGCAAGTGCCTTTTTTGGCTGTCCCTTCTCTATATATATGTGGATGAACTTGTACTTGATCTCAACCGAAGCAGGATGTTGTCTTTTACCAAGCTTAGCGGCTTCCCTTGCCTCATCGTATTGAAAATCGTCCAGGTAATAATCGATAATCTGCTCAAACTCCTCCACATCAAAGAAGATTGACTGCGTACCGCTCCTCATATCCTCATACTTCCTTATCAGTACCTGGAACTCCTCATTTTCAAATACTTGTTCCCTATTCTCACTCATCTAATTCCTCAATTTGAAGCTGTAAAGATAATTGATATTTGTAAGATATATAAATATGCTTCCTCGGGCCCGTTTCAGCTCCTTTTAGATATCAACTACTTATTAAGAAAAAGCACCCTTACCTCCGCTTTTCTTTCTAAATTGTGCGTATGAATAAGAAGCATTTACTAGGCTTATCCTTGATACTTGTACTTACAAACTGTACTAACACAAATTCTGAATGGAAAGCATTACTTGTTGATGACTCTTTGGAAGGCTGGCATATATTTCAGGATGATGGATCAAAGAAAGGATGGATCGTAGAAGATGGGATCCTCATCTTCAATGGCCTATCAGATATGGAATCGGGAGAAGGAGATGCAAGTCTTCTCTCGGACAAGGTATATGGGAATTTTGAGATAAAGTTTGATTGGAAGATAATTCCTGGTGGGAACAGCGGGTTTATGTGGGGAGTACATGAAGATGAAAAGTATAACTACCCCTATCAAACAGGACCGGAAATTCAGATCTTAGACCCTGCCATCTATGACAACCCCAATATTGCCCTCGGGGGAGAAATTGAAATAAATAATGCCATAGAGGATCTGGATGCTCATAAGCATTTTGTTGGGGCCTTATATGACTTATCCGCTCCTTCAAAAACAAATGTGGCTCTGCCATCTGGCCAATGGAACTCCTACCACATAAAAATAGACCACAAAGCCATGCGTGGAGAGGTAATACTCAATGATATCTTAATTAACTCATTTCCACTCTCGGGGCCTGAATGGGATGCTATGGTTCTTAAGAGTAAGTTTAGCAGACCTGAGGAAGCTGAGTATCTAGGCGATGCCCGATGGTATGACTATGGCAAGTTCTCCAAAGGCCATATTTGCTTTCAGGATCATCCCGGTAAGGTTTCCTTCAGAAACATTATGATAAGAGAGCTGGAATAAGCCATACCTGCTAAGGGCGCTAAACTAAATTGCTTTAATTCTGTTAAAGTGTTAGTGCCTATGAAAAACATATACTCCATTCTGTTTATATATTTATTCACACTTGCTTCTTGCGGTCAGGCTCAAAATAATAAAGTTTCTATGAACACTTCTGATCATAAATTCACGAACCAACTCATTCATGAGAGTAGTCCTTACTTGCTGCAACATGCCCATAATCCTGTGAACTGGTACCCCTGGGGACAGGAAGCTTTAGATAAGGCTCGAAAAGAAAACAAACTGATTATTGTTAGCATAGGTTATGCTGCGTGCCACTGGTGTCATGTAATGGAGCATGAAAGCTTTGAGAACGAAGAAGTTGCAACGTTTATGAATAAGCATTTTGTAGCTATTAAAGTAGATAGAGAGGAACGGCCTGATATTGATCAGGTATATATGAATGCCGTTCAATTGATTGAAGGCAGAGGAGGCTGGCCATTAAACTGTATTACTTTACCAGATGGACGGCCAATTTATGGTGGTACTTATTTCACAAGCGAACAATGGATTGATATGCTGACTAAAGTCTCAGACTTTGTAAAAGAACATCCTGATAAAGCTGAAGAGCAGGCCGTAGCGCTCACTGAAGGAGTCCAATCGAGCGAACGAATTTATCTAAATACTGAAGAAGCTGAGTTTTCAATAAAGGACCTGGATAAGATCTTTACCACCTGGGAAGGTCATATCGATTATAAGCATGGAGGACATAATGGAGCTCCAAAGTTTCCCTTGCCTGTTGCTTACCAATTCTTGTTGCATTACTCCTATCTCACTCAAAATAGCGCTGCTTTAAAAGCACTTACACTGACATTGGATAAAATGGCTGATGGAGGTATTTACGACCAGATTGGAGGTGGTTTTGCACGCTATTCTGTAGATGCCTACTGGAAAGCACCTCACTTTGAGAAGATGCTCTATGATAATTCACAACTCGTTAGCTTATATTCGTCTGCATACCAGCAATCCAAGGATCCAAACTACCAGCTTGTTGTAGGTGAAACGCTGGACTTCATTGAAAGAGAACTGAGTTCCGATTCAGGAGGTTTTTATTCCTCACTGGACGCGGATAGCGAGGGAGAGGAAGGAAAGTATTATGTCTGGACACAAGATGAATTGCAACAGGTACTGGGAAATGATGCGGGTTTAATTAATGATTACTACAATGTAGAAGAAAAGGGAAATTGGGAGAATTCTCAGAATATTTTATTTAAATCTGACAATGATCTTAGAATCGCAGATAAATATAACATCACTGAAAGCGAACTAAGCTTACAGGTTTCAAAGGCAAAGAAAACATTACTAAAGGCAAGAGCGAAGCGGATTCCACCTGGACTTGATGATAAGATTATCACCTCATGGAACGCCCTTATGCTGAAGGCTTATATTGATGCTTATAATGTTTTCGACAATAGTGAATATCTGGAGAGAGCCCTGAAGTGTGCCAAATTTATCAACACACAAATCAAACAGCCTGATAACAGACTTTATCGCAGCTATAAAAATGGAAGGGCTTCTATCAATGCCTTTCTGGATGACTATGCATTCACCATTGCCGCATTTGTTTCCTTGTATCAGACCACTTTTGATGAAAAATACCTGGAAGATGCAAAGCAGCTGACGGAATATACCATTGCACATTTTTATGATCCAGCAAGTGGATTGTTCTATTACACTTCCGATGTAGATCCAGAACTTATAGCCAGGAAAATGGAGATCACCGACAATGTAATTCCCGCTTCAAATTCTGAAATGGCTAAGAATCTCTTTCTACTGGGAAATTATTTCCACAATGATGATTACATCAGCATGTCTAAAAAAATGCTGAATAATGTAAAGCAAAATACTATGAAGGGTGGTGCCTATTATGCAAACTGGGATATCTTGATGAGTTGGTTTGCCAGTCCGCCCTACGAGGTAGCTATTCTAGGACCCGAATTTGAAAGCAAACGAAAAGAATTCAACAAACACTATTTGCCCGATGTATTTTTTTCAGGAGGAAGGGATGAAGGAAGCTTATCATTGCTTGAAGGAAAACTGGTAGAAGGCCAAACCACTATATATGTGTGCCAGGATAGAGTTTGTAAGCTCCCAGTAGTTGAAGTGGAAAAAGCCATAATTCAAATCACAATCAAATAAGGTAAATATATGCAAACAATACTGGGATCTGGAGGTGCCATTGGGATCGAACTAGCTAAAGCCCTGAAAAAATATACAAGCGAGATCAGACTGGTAAGTAGAAATCCTCAAAAGGTAAATGAAACGGATGAACTTTTTCACGCTGATCTCCTGAATTCAGAGGAAGTAGGTGAGGCAGTAAAGGGTTCGTCAATTGTATATGTCACCGTAGGATTTCCCTACGCGTATAAAATCTGGAAGCAAAGCTGGCCCGTATTCACAAAGAATGTCATTGATGCCTGCATAGAACATAAGTGCAAATTGGTATTTTTCGATAACATATATATGTATGACCCTGACTATCTGGATGGTATGACTGAGGAAACGCCAATTAACCCTTCTAGCAAAAAGGGAAAAGTACGCTCTGAGATAGCAGACATGATTATGGACAAGGTTAAAGAGGGTAAACTAACTGCTCTTATTGCTCGATCAGCAGATTTCTATGGTCCAAGAATAAAAAATACCAGCGTGTTGACAGAGACTGTTTTTAGCCCACTCAGCAAGGGGAAAAAAGCAAATTGGATGGCCTCATTAAATTTTAAGCACTCCTATAC
>RCNC010000814.1_pt1 | contig 20435 bp, 12 predicted proteins | sample 2041301 | NCBI WGS metagenome assembly RCNC01 (sample SAMN09708231, study PRJNA481090) | Marine sediment metagenome, whole genome shotgun sequencing project. | biome: marine sediment; feature: ocean; material: sediment; isolation source: Sewage treatment plant 13A marine sediment (STP13A) ...
CGCGTGGTAAATACGCTGACGGATTCAACACCCGGCGCTATTACACCCTGCGAGTCACACACCTGCATCGCAAATTCAGCACCTTCAGAACGGCCGATCCAATTGCGTTGCATGGTTTTAACCGCATCCGGCCATTGCTCAAGCTCATCCAGACCATCAAGCAATTCATCAGCGTAATCGGTAATACGCAAAAACCATTGTGGAATTTTCCGGCGCTCAACAACGGCACCCGAACGCCACCCACGACCATCAACAACCTGTTCATTGGCCAGTACGGTCTGGTCAACCGGATCCCAATTGACCTCGGAATCTTTACGATAGGCCATGCCCTTTTCCATTAGCCGTGTGAACATCAATTGTTCCCAACGGTAATACTCCGGTGTGCAGGTTGCGAACTCGCGTGACCAGTCATAGGCAAAACCCAGCCGTTGCAACTGACCGCGCATGTGCTCGATATTGGCATAGGTCCATTTGGCCGGAGCGGTATTATTCTTGATCGCGGCGTTTTCAGCCGGCAGTCCGAAAGCATCCCAACCCATGGGCTGCAGCACATTTTTACCGAGCATGCGCTGGTAACGGCTGATTACATCACCAATGGTGTAATTGCGGACATGCCCCATGTGCAGGGCACCGGATGGGTACGGCAACATGGAAAGGCAATAGAACTTTTCAAGGCTGGGGTCTTCCGTTACCTCGTAAGTCTTATTGGCGTCCCAACGCGTCTGAACTCGCACTTCGATTTCTGATGGGTTGTAAGGAGTTTGATGCATGATTTACCCGGCCGGCTCGCCTGTCCGATTAACTGTAAATGCGAAGCATAACCGACCCCAACAGGACAAAAAAGCCTGATCTCAAATTAATATGAATTGTCCCCGCTTTTTTGCACTATCAGGATTTTTTACCGCGGATATAATCCAACAGCGCGTTCAATCCGTAGTTGGCCGGAACTGACTCACTATCATTTTCCAAAGCCGGTTGGATGTTTTTCGCCACCACTTTGCCCAGTTCAACACCAAACTGGTCGAATGGATTGATATCCCAGATCACACTTTCGACAAATACCTTGTGTTCATACAGGGCCAGTAGCTGACCCAGGCTGAAAGGGCTGAGCTTATCCAGCAATATGATTTCGGATGGTCGCTCACCCTGCATTTTCCGGTGTACATCCAAGCCCTCTTCGCTTCCGAGACCGGCTGTACCGGTTGCCAGGGCCGTCGCCTGCGCCAGCATATTGGCCAGTAAGGCAGCATGCGCCTCCCTGTCTTCATGATCCGGATTGATGACCCCGACAAAACTCATAGGCACGATATCGGTGCCCTGGTGAAACATCTGGAACAATGAATGCTGGGCGTCGGTGCCCGGCTCACCAAACAGGACCGGGGCAGTGTCGTAATCTACACGCCGGCCCTGGCTATCAATCGATTTACCATTTGATTCCATCACCAGTTGCTGCAAGTAAGCGGGAAGCGAGCGCAGGCGATAATCATAAGGGATAACCACCTGTGCCGGATAGCCACAGATATTGCGGTGCCAGATGCCTGTTAGTGCCATCAGGACAGGAAGATTTTCTGCAAGAGGGGCTGTTTGAAAATGCTGGTCCATCTCGGCAGCACCACGGAGAAACTCATCGAAACCACCCTCACCCATCACTGCTGCGGCTGAAAGGCTGACGGTGGACCAGATGGAATAACGCCCGCCAACCCAATCCGGCAGAAACAGGGTGTTCTCCCGTGACACGCCAAAAGCGTCAACCGCCTGCTGATTGCCACTGACAGCAAAAACACGCTGAAGCGCTGCCTGCTGCCCCATCGCATTCTCCATCCAATCCAGAACCCTGCGCCCATGCAGCAGTGTTTCACCGGTGGTAAAGCTTTTCGTCGCAATGATAACGGCAGTTTCAGCCGGATTCAGACGCTCCAGCAAGGCGGTGCGCAGATGCGCATCTACGGAGGAAAGAAAATGTACCTGCGGTGAGTCGTTCCTTCCCAGGGCCTCGATTAAAAGACGCGGTCCCAGCACGGAACCACCTATACCTATATGAATGATATGTGACACCGGTTGATCCGGTTTACCCGGTAGATGTCCAGCGGCAAACGCCGATGCGAAACCGAGCATACGTTGCCGGTTTTCAGTTACACGTTTAACAGTTTCAGCATCAAGACCTGCAAGTACGTCATCACAGCGCATTGCCATATGCAGCGCTGGTCGTTTTTCTGTGAAGTTGATGTCCTGACCACTAAAGAGCCGATTGCGCGCTTCGGCCAGGCCGCATTCTTCAGCCATGTTAAGCAATTGGTTTAACGATTGCTGATCTATCCCAACCCGGGAAAAATCCAACAGTAAACCACCGTCTTTTACACTGAAATCATCAAAGCGATCCGGCTCGCCTAAATATGCAGACAACGATTTTAATGAAGATTTCATGTTGTATTTATGCAACGTTTGAAGAAAACTTTGTTTCATGTTGTTCTTTTGCACCTCAGATTGATCTATTTTTAGTGCCTGATTAAGGCACGGCTTTTGAAACTGTTGATTCAGCTCCGGGAACAACCCAACCGAATAGGTAATTGTCGGGTACGAGCATCATAATTAAAATATATGTTATTGATTAATAAAGCAATATATCAACAAAATCGGATAATATTAAGACCAAAAAAATGCCCTTCTCCGGTTAGGGAGAAGGGCAGTTTTTGGAGTGATGTATCCGTCTTTTTGCGCCCTATGATCCTGGTTCGTGTTGCAGTCTTACCAAGATTGGTTGTAATAATACCACTAATGCCCACAATTGCAACCCTTTCCGGACAAAAAAACAACAAACCTGCTATCTGTCGATTCTTGTTTCGAAATGCCACATTGATTGCCTGTTCACTAACACCGGGCATACTAATTCAGTTCCTCTTCATCCAAACGGAAAATACCGCAAGAGTCGAGTTGTTGAAGCAACTCTTGTGCCACGCCATGCCCGGGAATTGTCACTGTTTTTTCAAGCTCGCAAAGTGGCACTAAAACAAACGCTCTTTCGTGCATACGCGGGTGTGGCAACTCAAGTTCTTCCGACCTGAACTGCTGATTACCATATAACAACAGGTCGATATCGATCAGCCTTGGTCCCCAGCGACGCCCACTTCGTTGCCGGCCCATTTTGTTTTCTACCGATTGCAAGACATGCAACAGGGCAATGGGATCCAGATCTGTTTCTATTTGTACAACGGCATTGATGAAATCATCCTGCTGATCATCGCCCCAGGGAGGCGTACGATACAAGGCTGATGCTTTCAATATCTGGATGCCTTCAACCCGTCCTAATCTGCCCAGTGCATCCTTGAGTTGAGAAACGGGTTGTTGCAGATTACTGCCTAGCCCCAGCCACGCTTTCATGAAACCATGGTCTTGATTACGGTAAGTCAGGACTTCGCGGCTGACGATTTTCGAGGTCGACGGCGGCGGGGACGGGGGCGGCGGGAACTCTTGTTATATTTTTCATTCTCACCAGTATTCAACTTCACCCCTTTTTGTGCCTCGGTCCAGTGTTCGCACAAATCCTTCAACGACTCATCTTCCTCTGACCTTAACAACAGAAAATCGTACGCGGCCCGAAAACGGCGTTCACCCATCAGGCTTTTTGCACGACGGCCGCGAGTATTATTAAAGCGTGGCTGCATGGTCCAGATTTGGCGTGTAATAACACTGAAACGACGCGGCACGGCTGTTCTTTTAACCTGTTCTGACATCACTTCATCCGCAGCCTGGCCCAGGGCCATGTATTCCTGCAAACCACGGGCCTGTAGAACATCAGCCCTCGCCTGCACCGGTTTCCAGAACAGGGCGGCAAAAAGAAACGCCGGTGTCACCGGTCTGCCATCGGCAACCCGTTCATCAGTATTTTTCAGGGCTTTGTCCATTAACACGCCGACCTCGGCCTGACCCGGTTTCCCCTTGCGTTTGAGCACGGGAAATAGCGCAAGGGTTAACTGAAACCGCTGCAACGTTTCCATCGTCCTGGACGCGTGCCCGGTCATAAACAATTTACAGACTTCCTCGAACAAACGGGCTGGTGGGATATCTTTAAGCAAAGGTGCCATTTCATTGACATACTTTCCCGTCTCACCCCTCAACTCAGCACCCAACTTGGCAACAAATCGCGCCGCACGCAGCAGACGTACCGGATCTTCGCGGTAGCGGGTCGCCGCGTCTCCGATTAATCTCAATTTGCGCTCCGAGAGGTCCTTGTAGCCACCGACAAAATCCTGGATATCACCGCTGACCGGGTCCATGAACAGTGCATTGATGGTGAAATCACGCCGTATCGCGTCTTCTTCAAGGCTGCCCCAGACATTGTCCCTTAATATACGACCGTTCTCATGCATGTGATCGTCATCATCATTTACCTGCGGGCCACGGAATGTGGCGACCTCGATCAATGTCCCACCCATACGAACATGGGCCAAGCGGAAGCGGCGCCCGATCAGACGGGCACGCGGGAATACCGTTTTGACCTCTTCCGGAATTGCATCAGTTGCCACATCGTAGTCTTTGGGCACCTTGCCCATTAAAAGATCACGCACACTCCCCCCCACGATATAGGCTTCATAACCTTCTTCCTGAAGACGGCGAACGACTTCGGTTGCGTGCGGGCAAAGTTGCTGAACCGCGATACCGTGCTCAGCGAGTGGAATAACAATGTGTTTAGTGATGATGAATTCCTGAAATGTCTAAATAAATTTGGTGCTTCAACGATAGTCCTTGTTGAACACAATGATCAGGGTAGTTTAACATGACCTTCCTGTTGCAAAAACAGCTAAACGCTCCCTTCGTCTAGCGGTCCAGGACGCGGCCCTCTCAAGGCTGAAACACGAGTTCGATTCTCGTAGGGAGCGCCAATTTAACTCATTGATATATATCCTTATACATGTCTTATGCTTATTCTCTGACATGCTCTTTCAATAATCAGCATAATTTTCAGGGTAACTTTCCGGGTTAGACCTCCCCCGCTCCAATTCATGGAGATTTGTCGTTTTCACCAATATGCAATTTGCTCAAGCCAGTGGTGTACCACCGAAATATTATTTGGTATTTCCCTGCGCTTCAACTACTCTGGCCCGGACTTTCTCACAAAAGTCTGCCCTGTTGTTTCCCCTCATCATATAAAGCCGAATAATGGCCGAAAGGATTCCTGAATGAACCGTGCCCCATGGTCGATATATTTATTGGTTTTATTCCTGTCCGGATGTGGTCCTTCCACGGAACAGGCACCGGATACGTCAGTCTCTGCGGTAACATCTGTTGAAAGTTACCCGGGACGTCAGATCAATGATGCCCTGACCCAAAATCAGGCTCGCCTCAGAAAATCACGTGTTGGTCAGGTCCATTACACGCTGTATTTTGATCTCGCATCCAGTGAAGAGTTCTTTTCCGGTCGTTCAAATATCCGCTTCGACCTGTCTTCGGTAGACTCTCCTCTCACCATTGATTTTTCCGGTGCGGAAGTTGAACGCATTGTCGTTAATGGTGCTGAAATTCAGGATGGCTACAATGGTTATTTTATTACCATTCCAACCACGGCCCAAAAATCAGGCAGCAACGAAGTCCAGGTTGAATACCGCCATGGTTATAGCAAGGATGGCACCGGGCTACACCGCTTCACTGATCCCGAGGATGGCCTGACCTATCTCTATACTTATCTCTGGCCCTATTATGCAAACCGGCTCTTTCCCGCGTTCGACCAACCAAACTTAAAGGCCACATTTGACCTGCAAGTCAGGGCACCTGAAGACTGGACGGTTGTATCAGCGGCAACCGGTTCGGTTACCGAAAACAGCAATTCGGCGTCAACCTGGACCTTTGCCACATCACCCAAAATGTCGACCTATATATTCTCCCTTCACGCTGGTCCCTATCAGGTTTGGGAGGAAATGGCGGGAGACGTGCCAATGCGCTTGTTTGCCCGCCAGAGCCTGGCAAAATACGTGCAGGTTGAAGAGTGGTTTGATATCACCCGTGGTGGTCTGGATTTTTATGCCCGTTATTTCGACATCAAATATCCATTTGGCAAATACGACCAGTTAATCGTCCCGGATTTCAATATCGGTGCGATGGAGAATATTGCCGCAGTCACTTTCTACGAGGAATTGGTGCAACGCAAAGCCAGCGACCGATTTGAGCGCGAAGCCAGGGCCAGTACCATCCTCCACGAAATGGCCCACATGTGGTTTGGCGACCTGGTCACCAAAGATTGGTGGAGTGAATTATGGCTGAATGAAAGTTTCGCAACGTTAATGGCCAACATTGCTTTGATTGAATCAACTGAATTCAAAGATTCCTGGCATCGTTTTTTCACTGATAACAAACAGTTTGCGTATCGTAAAGACAGCAGGGTTACAACCCACCCGATTCAGGTACCCATAGACAGCACGGCTGATTTTTTCTCAGTGTTTGATGCTATCACCTATCAGAAAGGCTCTTCGGTACTTAAGCAATTGGCGTATTACGTTGGATATGAGAATCATCGTATTGGCGTTTCAAACTACCTCAAGGAACATTCCTACGGCAACACCACACTTCAGGATTTCATTGACGCGCAATCAGCCTCATCCGGACTGGATCTCGACCGCTGGTCGCAACAATGGCTATACCAGGCGGGGTTTAATGATTTAACCGCTACATTTAGTTGTTCAGATGGCCTGATGACAGAACTCGACATTCATCAAAGTGCCACTGACGCTCACCCTCAATTGCGCCAACACCGTGTGCAGGTGGCTTTGTACCAATTAAATGACGACCACCTGAGCTTGGGGTCAACATTGGATGTGGCAATTGATGGTGCACAAACGGCCGTGTCTGAGGCGACCGGTTTGCTCTGCCCGGCCTTTGTTTTTCCAAATCATGACGACTGGACTTATGCCCGCGTCGTTTTAGATGAACCGGCCATCAATGTGATCAAAGGGCGAATCCAGCATTTGGAAGATCCCCTGGCTCGATCAATGATGATCCGTTCCTTATACAACATGTCCAGTGCCGGAGGTATGCCAATTCAGGATTATGTATTTTTCGCCCTTAAAGAATTACAAACCGAGACCAACATCAGGGTTTTGGCCCAACTGACTGAATCAACAGTGGCCTCGGTCAATTTGTTATATCGACTCCAGCCCGAGTCTCAGGATGCACTGGCCGAGGTGCTCTCATCAGTCGCCGAGGAAGCCTGGAACCAGGTTTCAAGTGAGACAGATCCCGACAGGGCGCGTCTTTGGTTTGACCTGCTACTGGAAACAAGTGCCAGTTCCACGGCACTGAATCGCCTGCGGTCTTTGCTGAACGAAACAGTGAGATTGCCTGGTCTTGATTTATCCTCAGATCTACGCTGGTCCGTCATCATTGCACTCAGTGCGCAAGCTGCGCCCGAAAGCGAGCGACTCATCAACGATGAACGCGAACGCGACCCTTCCGATTTGGGACAAAAACTCGCCATTGCCGCTGACGCGGTCAAGCCAGACGCAAACATCAAGGAACACTGGTTGAAAGAAATTACCGACCCGGAGTCAAAACTCGGGCTGGCCCGGCAACGTTATGCGATGAAAGCGTTATTTCCTGCAAGTCAAACCGGATTACAGCAACAGCAACTGGATCGAATTCTTCAATCACTACCGATGCTCTCAGACCGGGATCCTTATTTTCTGTCCCACTTCGTCCGGGGTCTGCTCCAACCGATCTGCAGCAACGAAAGCGTAGCAGCCATTGCTGCTGCCCTGGAAAACGGCGACCTTAGCTCAACCACAAAGTTATTTCTACTCGAGGCCCATCAAGCAGATACTGAGTGCCTGAGCTTGAGAGTCAGCCTGGCCGAGGTGGCTGAAAATAGCTGAATCTCGCAGTTGCTATTCCTTTTTCTCTTTATCGGCGTCGGCTTTGACGTCAGGATTCTCACCCAACTCCTCCATCGTCACATTGGAGTTGATAGCGTTGGTTTGCATCCGGCGCTGATTAAGTTCAAGCAGGTGACTGAGTAAATCCGGGTCAATGCGTTGCTGTGTTAGCGCCTTTGCTGCAATCGCTGAGGAACCATATCCAATCGAGGCCCCCAAGGTTACACTCCTTGGTTGTTCATTTGTGTTTACTGTAGTGCTCGATGCAGAATCCAGTAACGCCGCCTTATTGGTCGCCATGCTGCCACCGAACTCGCGGTAATTTCCTGCCAGGCTTGTAATCGTCCAATCGTTGATATCGGGCTTCAGTTTTGTTGCCTTTGCCAGCATGGCAAGCTCATTCCCTTCCAGGTACTCCGTAAGATGTGCTGACAAATCTGAGTTGAAATCGGGGAAATACAAACCGGCACGATCATACAAACTCGATACCTGAAAAACACTGGTGCTCTTGCCATTGCCATAGGTGCCACGATTGGAGTTGACAAATTCAATGGCATTATTGGCCAGGGCGCGCCACACATCTTTACCGGTGTACGCCCTTCTGCGTATATTCGGACCACCGATATTTCCCTGGTAGAGGCCGTAAATGACCAATGGGTTGTTGTCATAATTGTTTTTCAGGATGGTAAATTGGATATCATTCAGGCTCAGAGGCACCCCTGCAACCATGAGCAATTTTTTCGACAAAATTGATTTTTTACCGGTCAGAACCTTTTTCAGGTTTTTCTTCGGGAATATGTCCACCAACTCATTCAACATGGTGACATTGTAGAGATTTAACCAATAAGCCAATTGCTCATCCCGGGAGAAATATTCGAGCGATACTTCATCCGGTAACATTTCGAGGCTCGCTTTGATGTTGATCAGCAATTGTGTGGCTTCGTCATTGTTCTGGAATGTTTCAAAATAGAAGCGGTTAGCTTCATTGGCCGTTGTTCTTTTAACTTTGGATTTCATCATAGTGCCGGTAGTGCCCTGTGGGGGCGCGGCGACCTCTCGGCTCGAGCGTCCTACATCTATCACCACAGTCCTGAGAACGGTCGACAGATCGTCGTAGCCGATCACATATTTGGATTCGTCATCGAAACCGAGAAATGGCTCCGGCACCGCCGAATCCTGTGCGAATGCCAGCTGACTGATGGCCAAAAAGCTAAATATTGCAAAGATGACTGCTAAAGTGTGCTTCATGATCCTAAGTCCCTGCTGTAAAAGTTAAATTTACTCCAAATGTTACACAAAGGAAACACACGGCCTGGCTGCCTTCACAACCGAGCAACGTACCAAGGAGATTGGAATTCGAAAAGTCATGGGTGGATCTACAAAAGACATCGTACTGTTGTTAACCCGGGACTTCAGCAAGCTGGTTCTTTTATCCAATATCCTGGCATGGCCGATAGCCTGGTTCCTGATGAACCGGTGGCTGGAAACTTTTGCCTATCGCATTGATCCCAACCCACTGTGAATTCGTCACCCGGCCCTAACAGTTGTATTTAAGGAAAACTGTCGCAGGTGCTAGTCTTTTTTCTCTTTACCGGCGTCGGCTTTGACCTCAGGATTCTCACCCAACTCCTCCATCGTCACATTAGAGTTGATGGCGTTCGTTTGCATCCGGCGCTGGTTAAGTTCAAGCAGGTGACTGAGTAAATCCGGGTCAATGCGTTGCGCCGTTAGCGCCTTTGCTGCAATCGCTGAAGAACCATATCCAACCGAGGCCCCCAAGCTTGCGCCGCTTGAACCCTCATTGGTGTTTGCTACAGTGCTCTTGGTGGAATCCAGTAACGCAGCCTTATTGGTCGCCAGGCTGCCACCGAACTCGCGGTAATTTCCTGCCAGGCTTGTAATCGTCCAATCGTTGATATTGGGCTTCAATTTTGTTGCCTTTGCCAGCATGCCAAGCTCATCCCCTTCGAGGTACTCGGTCAAATGTGCTGACAGATCTGAGTTGAAATCGGGGAAATACAAGCCGGCACGATCATACAAACTCGATACCTGGAAAACACTGGTGCTCTTGCTACTGCCATAGGTGCCACGATTGGAGTTGACAAATTCAATGGCATTATTGGCCAGGGCACGCCACACGTCTTTGCCGGTGTATGCTCTTTTGCGTATATTCGGGCCACCGATAATTCCCTGATAAAGGCCGTAGATAACCAATGGGTTGTTGTCATAGTTGTCTTTCAGGATGGTGAACTGGATATCATTCAGGCTCAGTGGCACACCCGCAACCGTGAGCAATTTTTGTGACAAAATGGACTTTTTGCCGGTCAGAACCTTTTTGAGCTTTTTCTTCGGGAATACTTCCACCAACTCATTCAACATGGTGACATTGTAGAGATTCAACCAATAGGCCAGTTGCTCATCACGGGAGAAATATTCGAGCGATACTTCATCCGGTAATATTTCGAGGCTGGTTTTTATAGTGGCTAGCAGTTGTCTGGCTTCGTCATTGTTTTGGAATGTTTCAAAATAGAAGCGGTTAGCTTCATTGGCTGTTGTTCTTTTAACCTTGGATTTCATCATAGTGCCTGTAGTGCCCTGTGGGGGCGCGGCAACCTCTCGGCTCGAGCGTCCTACATCCACCACCACTGTCTTGAGAAGACCCGTCAGATCGTCGTACCCGATCACATATTTGGACTCGTCATCGAAACCGCGAAATGGCTCCGGCACCGCTGAATCCTGTGCGCCTGCCACCTGGCTGATGGCCAATAAACTAAAAATTGCAAAGATAGCTGCTAAGGTGTGCTTCATAATCCTAAGTCCCTGCTGTAAAAATTAAATTTACTCCCAATGTGTCACAAAAGAAACATAAATTCGAAGGCTTAGAAAGAATTTCGGATAAACATTCGTTGAGCGATCAGCTCATAATAGACGCCACATACTTAAAGGTCGATTTGTTGCTTAAAACACAAGAAATACCTGATCTGTCCTGATTTCAGGTAACATTCAATTTCTTTAAAACACCACTGAAACTTGTTGCAACAGGCATGACCCAAAATACCCCACTCGAATTTGATTACCTGCGCCGTGAATTAATTGGCGCCGATGCACCCATCCAAACGCCATATGGTGAACGGTTGATGATGTACGCGGACTACACGGCATCAGGCCGATGCCTGTGTTTCGTGGAAAATTACCTGCGTCAGTTACAGCGCATTTATGCCAATTCGCACACAGAAGATGACATCAGCGGCCGTTCAATGACACAGTTGTTGAGGGAAGCAGAGGCGAGTATCAAGAGATCCGTCAACGCCGGCGAAAGCGGTCGCATCATCTGTGTTGGTAGCGGCGCGACGGGCGCGATTGACAAATTACAACAAATTATCGGGGTTTCACTACCTCCCGTTACACGTCGGCACCTGGGCACATTGCTGGGTAATTCACTTGGCCTGGATCAACTGGACATATTCAAGCGCTACCTGCGTGAAAACCAGCCAATTGTATTTGTCGGTCCCTATGAACACCATTCCAATGAAATTTCGTGGCGTGAAAATCTGGCCACGGTAGTGCCGGTACAACTGGATCAGGAAGGTGGCATTGATCTGAAACACCTGGAAGAATTGCTTCAGAACCCCGCATACACGGGTCGCAAACGCATTGGTTCATTCTCCGCCGCCTCAAACGTTACCGGTATCAAATCACCGGTGCACGAGATCGCCGCCCTGTTACATCGCCATGATGCCATTGCCTGTTTTGATTTTGCCGCAAGCGCACCGTATGTGCAGATTGATATGAATCCGCCAGCAGACGAATACGGGGGTGATGCTTCCCTTGATGCCATATTTATATCACCGCATAAGTTCCTTGGTGGACCGGGCTCAAGCGGTGTATTGGTATTTAATGAACGCCTGTACCACCGGGATCTGCCACCTACGGTCAGCGCCGGCGGCACCGTTGATTACGTCGGACCGGTAAACCAGGATTTCATCACCCATATTGAGGAGCGGGAAAAACCCGGCACACCCGGTGTCTTGCAGGTACTGAAAGCAGCCATGGTGTTCGAAATCAAGGACAATGTCGGTGTAGCGCGGATTGAACAAAGGGAACACGAGTTACTGAAAAAGGTATTCGACCGCTGGCTTGCCAATCCGCAAATTGAAATTCTCGGCAACCAGGATCCGGCCAAAAGGGTCGGTATTGTTTCGTTTAACATCAAAGCCAACATCGACAAATCTGACGACAGTTACTATTTGCACCCCAAGTTTGTCACCACGCTATTAAACGATTTATTCGGCATCCAGTCGCGGGCGGGTTGTTCCTGTGCGGGCCCTTACGGTCACCGTCTATTGGGGATTGATGAAGAAACGTCCGAGGAATACCGCGTTTGTGTGACCGATGGTTACTCAGGGGTCAAGCCCGGTTGGTGCAGGGTCAGCATGCATTACGTTATGGATGACCTCGAAGTCGATTTTCTCCTCGATTCGGTTGAGTTTGTCGCCCGTTATGGTGGTCTGTTTTTACCTCTATACGACTTTGACCTGTACGACGGTTCCTGGAGTAAAAAAGACGACTCGACCTGCCTGCAGGTTTTTTCACTGGAATCTGCGCTCAAAGCAGGCGGGGTTGATGAGACACCCATGCCCGCCGAAGAGCGCCATGCGCGCTACACAAGCTACCTGGATTACGCATTGAAATGTGCCCGCAAACTTCAAAAGCAGGGTCCACCCGTACCCCATCGGCTTGAAGGCTCGCTGGGTGAATTACAGTTCTTTGGCTTGACTGAGTGTTGTATTAACCCGGATACAAAAAAGAACCAGAAGGGACTGGTAGGTAAAATCAAGGCGATTTTCAACCATCAATAACACTCGTACTCAGTCCTTTTTCAAGTTGATTTGATCCAGCGGTAAAACGGTGGTGTTCTTTTGCTCTTTAAGGGCAAAACTGGTGTTTACCGTGCGTACTACACCCATTTTCAGCAGGTATTCACTGAGAAAGTCCTGGTAAGACGCCATATCAGGTGCCACCACCTTCAGCATATAGTCATGTCCGCCGCTGGTGGCGTGGCACTCCAGCACCTGGGGTGCACGCTTGATGGCACGGTCAAATTTTTTGACTTTATCGGTGCTGTGGTCATGCAGGGTGACGTGAGCAAAGCCCATGATCGATAAGCCCACTTTGTGACGATCCACCACCGCTGCGTAGTGGCTAATAACGCCCGCCTCCTCCAACGCCCGTAAGCGACGCCAACTCGGTGAGGGTGACAGCGAAACCTCTTTCGCAAGGTCCCGATTGGACAAACGCCCATCGTTTTGCACGGCCTCCAGAATGGAAATATCCGACTTATCCAGTTTCATAGAAATAATCTCACATATTTATCATCTGTAAACAAATTATATACCTAGTTTATGATATTTGCGGCATTCAATAGCAATTATATACTCCTCAAAGAGGTATATAATTTTTATATAGGTACATAAAAACGGAATACATTAATATGTCAAGCGTCACTTCCTTCAGTCATCTCGACCACACCAAACATACTCATGCTACCGGGCTCGACTGGAAACGCATTGCATACCTGACTTTACTTTCGCGCGCCATCGATGACCTCGAAGAAACAGAACTCCTTAAAAATCGAGAGGTTCTTTACCAGTTTTCAGCCCGTGGGCACGATATGGCCCAGATCATTCTGGCCTCATTACTGGATCATCCCGGCGATGCGGCTAGCGGTTACTATCGTTCCCGTCCATTCTTATTGGCGTTGGATCTCGATCTGGAAGATGCCATAGCCGGGCCAATGATGCGCTCCGGCGGGATGAGTGATGGCCGCGATATCGGTGTAGTTTTCAACCTTCCAAAAAAGAACAATAAACCCTGTTTTCTGCCAATGAGCGGTGGCGTCGGTGCGCAATACACTCCTATTTCGGGCTGGGCAGAATCCATTATCTACAAACACAAAGAACTGACCGATAACGATACCCAGGGTGCTATCGGTGTTGCGCTCGGCGGCGATGCCTCAACCGCGACCAGTGGTTTTTGGGCGGCGCTCAACAGTGCCACAACCCGCAAACTCCCCATGCTGTTTTACATAGAGGACAACGGTTATGGTATCTCGGTACCTTCCGATGTGCAGACACCGGGCGGCAATATCGCACAAAACCTTTCAGGATTCAAAGACCTGCACGTCCTCGATGGCGATGGTTGCGACCCGTCGCAGGCAGCAACCTACCTTGCCCGTGCCGTTCAACATATACGCGAGGGCCATGGCCCTGCGCTGGTGCGTTTAACCGTGCCACGCCTATCCGGGCATTCCGGTCAGGACACGCAAAAATACAAGACTGAGTTACAAATCGCCACCGAGAAGAGTCGTGATCCCCTGCCCCGCTTACAGGAATTCGTTATAGCAGAACACCTGATGACAAAGCGGGACTGGGCGGCCACGGTCCAGCAGGTTCACCAGGATGTCAGGGTTGCACTGGCAAATGTTCGTAAACGTCCACAACCGGAGCCTCTTGATATACAGCGATTCGTATTTAGCGAAACCGGCAATGACGGCCAGGTTCAATTACAGCAGCAAGGTGGCCTATGGCCTGACGGACATGAGTTTCCGGCAACGACCAACAAACCTCAAGCGGAGAGCGAGCGCATCAATATGCTCACAGCCATCCGCCGGACACTGGATGTCGAGTTAACAGGCAATCCGAAGCTGGTTGTATTTGGCGAAGATGTGGGCCCCAAGGGCGGGGTTCATGCTGCCACGCTGGGTCTGCAGGATAAACACGGCAAAGGCCGGGTGTTTGATACCAGCCTGTCAGAGGAAGGCATCATTGGACGGGCCGTGGGCATGGCTGCCGCCGGCCTGATGCCGGTTCCTGAAATCCAGTTTCGTAAATATGCCGACCCTGCCGAAGAGCAACTGAATGATTGCGGCACGATGCGCTGGCGCACAGTTAACCGCTTTGCCGCGCCGATGGTGGTGCGTATTCCCGGTGGTTTCTTCAAAGTTGGCGACCCATGGCACAGCCAGGCCAACGAGGTGAAATGGTTACATTCCATCGGTTGGCAGCTTGCCATGCCATCCAATGCACAGGATGCTGTCGGTCTGTTACGAACAGCCATGCGCGATAACAACCCGACGATCTTTTTTGAACACCGTTCCATGCTGGATGATGCATGGGCCAGGCGCCCTTATCCGGGTGATGACTATGTCATCCCGTTTGGTTCCGCCACGACCACCCGCGAGGGAGACAAACTGACGGTTGTGACCTGGGGTGCGATGGTACCCCGTTGCGAAAAAGCGGTGGATGATCTGGGTGGCGACATCGATGTTATCGATTTACGTACCCTGTCACCCTGGGACAAGGAAACCGTTATCGCTTCTGTTAAACGAACACACCGCTGCCTGGTTGTCCACGAAGACAACATAACGGCCGGGTTCGGTGCGGAAATCACCGCATACCTGACTGAAAAAATCTTTTTTGAGTTTGATGCACCACCCCGTCGCCTTGCGATGCCTGATGTGCCGAGTCCGCACAACCCGTTACTGATGGACGCCGTTGTACCGAACGTTGAACGTATTACCTCAGCTATGAAAGATCTGCTCGAGTTCTAACAAATGTCAAACATCATTGAAATCGTATTTCCTGAGGATCAACAGGAAGGCACCGAAGCGACCGTCACCCGCTGGATTGTCGCCGAGGGAGACCTCGTCGCGGCACACGACCCGGTGGTTGAAATTGAAACTGACAAGGTGGTCGTTGAAATTGCAGCACCGGAGGCAGGCCGGATCAACGCGATCAAGATCCAACAGGATGAGGCAGCCAATCCAGGTGATGTACTTTGTACATTAAACACCGACAGGCAAGCCGGTGCAGAACCGCACACGGAAGCCCAATCTGCAAAAACTGAAACCCCCACCGGCGCGCAAGTGGAACGGGACCGGTTGAGCCCCGCAGTCAGGCAACGTGCAGCTGAATTTCAACTGGATCTAAGCGGTATTGCCGGAAGTGGCAAAGACGGCAGAATCACCCTTCAGGATGTGGAAACGCTGATTGCCGAAAGGCAGCCGGCAACTGATGAAACCCCGGCACCGCTTACTACCGAAACAACCTCGTCAACCCGGGGTTCAGAGATCATCCCGCACGACAGGATGCGCAAACGAATTGCCGATAGCATGGTAGCCAGCCTGTTGCATACCGCACCTCACGTCACCTCGGTTTTCGAGGCAGACCTGTCTGCCGTTATAAAGCACCGGGCGGCCAACAAGGAAACATTTGCAAAGGCCGGTACGCCACTGACCCTGACAGCTTATTTTGTAGCTGCCTCCATCACCGCCATTCAAAAGGTGCCACGGGTGAATAGCCGCTGGTTTGATGAGCACCTGGAAGTCTTCCACCATATCAATATGGGTATTGGTACCGCGCTGGGTGACCAGGGGCTGATTGTGCCGGTATTGCAGCAAGCTCAAAACATGGACCTCAAGGGTATCGCCGCGGGGCTTGCAGACCTCACCGGTCGCGCCCGTGACAACAAACTGAAACCCGAAGACGTCCGCAACGGCACCTTCACGATATCCAACCACGGCGTCTCCGGCAGCCTGATTGCCACACCCATCATCATCAACCAGCCGCAATCCGCTATCCTCGGTGTCGGAAAGATTGAAAAACGCACCAAAATATTGGAAATTGATGGCGAAGATGTCATATCCATCCGGCCGATGTGCTACATCAGCCTGACCATCGACCACCGCGTTCTGGATGCTTATCAGACCAATGCTTTTCTGACCGAACTTGTCAGCACGCTGGAAAACTGGTCTTAGCACCAGGCAGTCCAGTACACTGGATGGACCTGCGGTCCTGTGACCTTTTGGAGATCCTGAATGAAAATTGAAAGCTATGCATGTGGTGCCTGGATAGCGGGCAGCGACGACGGCGTGGAAGTGAGAAACGCCATCAACGGCGAGCCGATTGGGCGGGTCAGCAGCATGGGACTCGATTTTGCCGACATGCTGCAGCATGGACGCAACCATGGTGGTTCAGCACTGCGAAAAATGACGATTCACGATCGCGCCAATATGCTGAAGGCCGTGGCCAAACATCTTCTGGACAAGAAGGAACTCTTCTACGACATTTCAGCCAAAACCGGTGCTACACGGGGAGACAGTTGGGTAGACATCGAAGGCGGTATTGGCACGGTATTCGCCTACTCCGGTATTGCGCGACGTGAACTACCCAACGAGGCTTTTGCGGTAGAAGGTCCGACAGAAAGGTTGTCTGCGAAAGGCAGTTTCGTGGGACGGCATATTTTGACCGCGAAACATGGCATTTCCCTTCACATCAACGCTTTCAATTTTCCTTGCTGGGGTATGCTCGAAAAAATCGCACCCAGCCTGATCGCCGGTGTACCGGTCATCGTTAAGCCGGCCACGGTTTCGTGCTACCTGACCGAGGTGATGGTCAGAGAAATCGTCGCTTCCGGAATTCTGCCCGAGGGATCCCTGCAGTTGGTCTGCGGTCGTACCGGTGATATTTTTGATCACCTGGATGAACAGGACAGCGTCACTTTCACGGGCTCTGCTTCTACCGGCCGGATGCTCAAGAGCCACCCCAACATCATCGCCAACAGCATACCGTTCAATATGGAAGCCGACTCGCTGAACTGCTCCATACTCGGTGCCAACGCCGCACCGGGAACCCCGGAATTTGATCTGTTTATAAAAGCTGTGGCCCAGGAAGTGACCGTAAAAGCCGGCCAGAAATGTACCGCCATCCGCCGCACCATTGTGCCGCAAGCCCACGTGGAAGCGGTGATCGAGGCACTCGGTTCACGACTCGGCAAAACACCCGTTGGCGACCCTTCTGTTGAAGGTGTGAGAATGGGCTCACTGGTGGGTAGAGACCAGGTCAAGGACGTCTGGAGCGCCGTTGATGAGCTGGCCAAAGACAGTGAGGTCATCTACGGTGGCCAACGTGAATTTGATGTTGTGGGTGCCGATCGGGACAAGGGTGCCTTTTTCCCTTCCACCCTGTTGTACTGCGATCAACCATTCGCCACGGATTCACCGCACTCGGTTGAAGCCTTTGGACCGGTCACCACAATTTTGCCATATAAAGATGAAGATGAGGCCATCGAACTGGCCCGCCTGGGACGCGGCAGCCTGGTAGGCTCCCTGGTCACGGCCGATAATGAAGAGGCAGCCAGGATCGTACTTGGAACAGCCGCATGGCATGGCCGCATACTGGTCTTGAACAGCGATTGCGCCAGGGAATCCACCGGACATGGTTCACCGCTCGCACCCCTGGTTCATGGCGGCCCTGGCCGCGCTGGTGGTGGTGAAGAACTGGGTGGCAGCCGGGCAATAAAGCACTACATGCAGCGAACCGCAATCCAGGGCTCACCCGATACGCTCACCGCAATCACGCGTCAGTTCACGACGGGTGCCACCGCCAGGATCACCCGCTTGCATCCATTCAAAAAGACCTTTGATGAACTGGAGATCGGTGACTCTCTCTTAAGCCACCGGCGCACGGTGACAGAGGCCGATATTGTCAACTTTGGTTGTTTGTCCGGTGATCATTTCTACCTGCATTTCGACGAGATCGGCGCAAAAGACTCGCTATTCGGTAAAAGAGTGGCTCACGGTTACTTCGTTATTTCTGCTGCCGCCGGTCTGTTTGTTGACCCGGCAGTCGGTCCCTTACTGGCCAATTACGGTCTTGAAAACCTGAGATTTGTAGAACCGGTGTTTATCGGCGACACCATACGTGTGCGATTGACTGCAAAGCAAAAAATCCGCAAAGACAAACGGCCTGATGAAGACCGCGCCACCGGGGTTGTGGTCTGGGATGCTGAAATCACTAACCAGGATGATGTAACCGTAGCCGTTTATGACATCCTGACACTGGTGGAGCGTGCCGATAACTGATCACTAGCCCACATATTTCACCAGTCGGGATACTGGTGAAATATGCGGGCTAATCTACCACTTTTGCACCCACAACGGTCACCCTGACACGCCGGGCTAACTCGTTCACATCCTGGATATCACGAATCCTGGTGTTCATTGCCGTCTGCTCCCCCGGTGCCAGACGTTGGCCTACGTCTTGAGAGAATTCACGTTTTTTTCCGTTGCCATCGATGTATTCCACTCTCAATGTAATGTTCTTCACCGTCACCGGCGAATTGTTTCGCACCGCAGTACCCACCCTGCCGTTTTGCCCGAGCACCGCTTTGGTCTGAATGTATTTACCGGGATTGCGGGGCATATCTATAAGCACCAATTCTTTTTCAGCCTGCTTGCTGACTTCCGAATTGGACCCGGCAGCGGCCTGGTAATGCTTGATCGCCGAATCCATATTACCCGCCCGCTTGTCCATGTTACCCAACAGAAAATTGGCTTGTGCAGTAGGCAGTAACTCCAGGCTGTGCTCCAGGTCGGTCCGGGCCGGGTTAATTTTCCCCTGTTCATAGCGGGCCTGACCGCGCCGCAGGTGATGATAGAAAAAGCCATCATCCAGTCGCACGGCATCGCTGTAAGCACGTTCGGCTTTTCGGTAGTTGTCATTGGCAGCGTAAATATCACCGGAAAGCGCATGGAAAATGGCTTCCCCTGGCTCCTGTTTCAGGGCCCTGGTAACCAGTTTACGTGCTTCCCTGGTCTTGTCCTCTTTCAGGGCCTTACGGGCGTTGCCATAGTCTTCGTAGGCGGGTTTCATTGCATGCAGATGGGCTGTCTTTTGCATATATATATCACGTCCAAACTCTCCACTGTCCGGCAGGGTTTTTGCCGTCGCGATATTGTTGGCCACCCGCTCGGTGGACGGGGGATGTGACGCAAATAACCCTGATAACCAGTCACTACGGCGTTCTGCAGATAACTTAACAAAGGTCTCCTGCAGTTCCACTGCGCCCTGGGGGTTGTAGCCCGCTGCTGACATATAACGCATACCGTAGAGATCGGATTCGCGTTCTGCATCGCGCCCGTACTTGGTTGTAATTAGCTGTGCACCCAACTGCGGTACCATCATCGCAATCTGCTGACCCATCTCTGAGTCCGCCATGGAACTACCAAAAATCATCGCGGCCACCATGCCGACCTGTGTGAGCATACCCTTGGACTGCTGACGCGCACCGTGGGCGGCATCGGCATGCACAATTTCGTGACCTAACACGGCGGCCAGTTCGGCTTCAGAATTCAGCTCTGTTAAAAGCCCCCGGTTCACCACAATTTTACCGCCGGGTAGCGCCCAGGCATTGGGAACAGAATCATTCAAAACATGGAATTCGTATGGCAGATCCCGCTTGGCCTGCCTGGCAAGACGGTTACCAACACCCTCAACGTATTGAGTCAACTCGGGATCCATCTTGTAATCACCACCCTGCGACTGCCGCATGGGGGCGTACATTTGCGCACCCACTTCACGTTCCCAGTTTTCGTCAAGGTTGGGAAGCACAAAATTTTTCTCACCTGTTACCGGGTTGACACTGCAGCCTGCCAGAGTGAAGGAAAGACTCAGAATGATGATCAGTAAGCGTCTCATGATTTCTCTCTCAGTTTATTTGTCGAAGGGGATAAACACC
>RCNC010000815.1_pt1 | contig 20432 bp, 21 predicted proteins | sample 2041301 | NCBI WGS metagenome assembly RCNC01 (sample SAMN09708231, study PRJNA481090) | Marine sediment metagenome, whole genome shotgun sequencing project. | biome: marine sediment; feature: ocean; material: sediment; isolation source: Sewage treatment plant 13A marine sediment (STP13A) ...
CAATGCGCTGTCTGGATTAATCACAGTTACTTTGGGGAGTACTGAACCTAATGATTCAACATACCTTTGGCTTATTGTTCAGGCCAAGCGCGCAATGGAAAACCGTTTCTGAACTACCTGAAAGTTCTCTCAAGACACTGATTCTTTACCCCTGTTTCCTGGCAATCCTGCCAGCGGTGGCCTGGTATTACGGCACCAGCCAGGTGGGCTGGACAGTGGGCGACCATGGCGAAACCATCAAGTTGACCGCCGCCAGCGCCCGCCAAATATGTATTCTGTTTTACTTTGCCATGATCGCCTGCGTCGCGGTGATCGGGTACTTCATCCACTGGATGTCGGACACCTATGGTGCCAACTCCAGCCTTACCAGGGGTATTGTCATTGCCGGCCTCACGGCTACCCCGCTATTTATTGCCGGGCTGGTCGGTTTTTATCCGCTGCTGTGGCTGGATATGCTGATCGGTGTTACGGCCGTCTGCTGGGCTGTTTACCTGATGTACCTGGGCATCCCGATTGTGATGAATATCCCCGAAGAGCGGGGCTTTCTGTTCTCCAGTGCGATACTGGCCATAGCCATGGTAATCCTGATTTGCCTGATGGTTGGCTCAGTTATTCTCTGGGACTTCGGGGCGGCACCTGCCTTTACTGACTAAGCGGCACCGGCGACATACCGGCTTTATCGAATTTGGAATCTTTGACTGGAAATGAACCATGAGCGAGCTTAACTCTGCACTGGAACACCCCACGTATAACTACAAGGTGGTGCGTCAGTTTGCTGTAATGACCGTTGTCTGGGGTATTGTGGGCATGCTGGTTGGCGTACTGATCGCCGCACAGCTGGCCTGGCCCGAACTAAACCCAGGGCTTCCCTGGCTGCATTTTGGCCGCCTGCGCCCGCTGCATACCAATGCGGTGATTTTCGCCTTTGGCGGTTGTGCGCTGTTTGCCACCTCTTATTACATAGTCCAGCGCACCTGCCAGGTAAGGCTGATTTCGGACAAGCTGGCGGCTATCACGTTCTGGGGCTGGCAACTGGTGATTGTCTCTGCGGTAATCACCCTGCCCCTTGGCCTGACCAGCAGCAAGGAATACGCTGAACTTGAATGGCCCATAGACATCCTGATCGCCGTTGTATGGGTGCTGTACGCCGTTGTGTTTTTCGGCACCATCGTCAAGCGCAAAACCTCGCACATCTACGTAGCCAACTGGTTCCTGGGCGCATTTATCCTCGCGGTTGCGATACTCCATATAATTAACAGCCTGGCGGTTCCCGTCACCATGGTGAAGTCCTACTCAATCTATGCCGGCACTGTCGACGCCATGGTGCAGTGGTGGTATGGCCACAATGCGGTGGGCTTCTTCCTGACCGCTGGCTTCCTGGGCATGATGTACTACTTCGTGCCCAAGCAGGCCGGGCGGCCGATATATTCCTACCGCCTGAGTATTGTGCACTTCTGGGCCCTGGTCGCCATCTATATCTGGGCCGGGCCGCACCACCTGCACTACACTGCCCTGCCCGACTGGGCCCAGAGCCTGGGTATGGTGATGTCCATTATTCTGCTGGCACCCTCCTGGGGCGGCATGATCAACGGCATGATGACGCTATCCGGTGCCTGGGACAAATTGCGTACTGACCCCATCCTGCGTTTCCTCGTGGTAAGCCTGTCCTTCTACGGCATGTCTACCTTTGAGGGGCCCATGATGGCGATCAAGACGGTAAACGCCCTCTCCCACTACACTGACTGGACTATCGGTCACGTACACTCGGGTGCGCTTGGCTGGGTGGCAATGATTTCCATAGGCTCCCTGTATCACCTGTTCCCGATCCTTTTTGGCAAAGAGAGGATGTTCAGCACCAACCTGATTAACACGCACTTCTGGATGGCCACCATCGGCACGGTGCTCTATATCGCCTCCATGTGGGTAAACGGTATTTTGCAGGGCCTGATGTGGCGCGCCTACAATCAGGATGGCACCCTGACTTACACCTTCGTTGAGTCGGTTGCGGCCAGTTACCCCGGGTATGTCGTACGCGTCATCGGTGGCGCCATTTTCTTAGGCGGCATGCTTATAATGGCCTACAACGTGTACATGACCACCCGCAAGGATGTTGAACCACAGGCGGCCCCGGCTGCAGCAAGCGCGGCGTAAGGAGCAGACTATGAAACATGAAGCAGTTGAAAAAAACATTGGCTTGATGATCATACTGATCATCGTCGCGCTCAGCTTCGGTACCCTCGTAGAGTTGGTGCCCCTGATGTTCGCCAAGGAAACACACGAGCCGATAGCCGGCCTGAAGCCCCTGCCCGCACTGGAACTCGAAGGACGCGACGTCTATATACGTGAAGGCTGCCACACCTGCCATTCACAGATGATCCGCCCACTGCGCGCGGAAACAGAACGCTACGGACACTACTCCGTTGCCGGGGAACTTGTCTACAACCACCCCTTCCTCTGGGGTTCCAAGCGCACCGGTCCCGACCTGGCACGGGTTGGCAAACGCTACAGTGACGACTGGCACCGGGCCCATCTGAACAATCCCCGGGATGTGGTACCTGAATCCAATATGCCCGCTTTCCCCTGGTTGTTCGAAGCGGAAATCGAGAGCGAGGTGACAGGCAGAAAGATGTCCGCCTTGAGATCCGTAGGCGTGCCCTACACTGACGAGGATATCGCCGGCGCGGCTGCCGCCGTAGCGGGCAAAAAAGAAATCGAAGCCCTTGTTGCATACCTGCAACAACTGGGTACCTTGCTGCAATCGAGGCGTTAAGCGTATGGATATTAACGACCTGAGAGGTCTCAGCACCGCCTTACTGATGGCCACATTTATCGGGATGTGTTTCTGGGCCTATAGCAAAAACCGCAAAAAGGAATTTGATGAAGCTGCCAATCTGCCATTCGCAGATGAAGAGTTGAATCAACGTACCTTGCAGGAGGAAGTAAAGAATGGCTAGTTTCTGGAGCATGTGGATCATAATTCTCACCACTATCACCATAGTGGGAATTACCTGGATCCTGTTTGCCAACCGCAAGGGTGAACAACAGCCCGAGGAGAAAACAACAGGCCATGAGTACGATGGCATTGAGGAATACGACAACCCCCTGCCCGCCTGGTGGTTTTACATGTTTGTCCTGACCATCGTCTGGGGCATCGGTTACCTGGTCATTTACCCGGGCATGGGCAACTTTCCCGGCCTGCTGGGCTGGACGCAACTCGGGCAGCACAGCAATGAAGTTGCGGTGGCGGATGAAAAATATCGCGCCATGCGCGACCGCTACATGGCATTGCCGATAGAGGAAATCGCCAGCGATCCCGCTGTACGAAAAATGGGTATGCGGATGTTCGGCAACAACTGCGCCCAGTGCCACGGCGGAGATGCCAAAGGCAGCTTCGGTTTTCCCAACCTTACCGACGCCGACTGGATCTATGGCGGAGACCCCGCCACGATCAAGGCAACCCTGGTCAATGGTCGCCAGGCGGTCATGCCCGCCTGGGGTAGCATCCTGGGTGACAAAGGTATCGATGAGGTGACGCAGTATGTCATCTCGCTGAATGGCCGTGATGCCGATGCGCAAAAAGTAGCCGCCGGTGAGAAACATTTCCAGACCTACTGCGTGGCCTGCCACGGTGCGGACGCGGGCGGCAATCCGGCTTTAGGCGCGCCTAACCTGGCAAACGGCATATGGTTGTATGGCGGCACCCAAGAGCAGATTGCACATACCCTGCGCGCCGGTCGCAATGGCCAGATGCCTTCTTTCAAGGACACGCTGAGCGAGGACAAGATTCATATCCTCACGGCCTATGTTTACGGTTTGAACAAGTAGGGTCAAAGTCGAGTTTACGCTCCTGTGACATTACATGGGTTCCTGGCTTGGAACCCATGTCTTCCAATGCATCACATCCGACCATGAGACAGGAACATGTCTGACCAGGATCTTATTGATATCCAGGAAATCGTCCCGGCTGAAATCGCTGAAATCGATCTGTACCAGCGCCGGGAGAAGATCTATACACGTAAAATAGAAGGGTTTTTCCAGCGCATCCGGCTTTTTACCGGCTGGCCGTTACTGGTTGGCTACATGCTGTTACCCTGGATTTCCTGGGACGGCAGGCAGTCCGTTTTGTTCGATTTACCAGCGCGCAAGTTCAATATTTTTGGACTGACTTTCTGGCCCCAGGACTTTCCGATGCTGGCCTTCCTGTTGATAATCGCCGCATTCGCCCTGTTCGCCGTTACCACCCTGGCGGGTCGCATCTGGTGCGGTTACACCTGCCCGCAAACAGTATGGACCAGCATATTCATGTGGCTGGAGCAAAAGACCGAGGGTAGCCGTAATCAGCGCATCAAACTGGACAAGGCGCCCTGGTCACTGCAAAAACTCGCCAGGAAAAGTGCCAAGCACATTTCCTGGCTCTCTGTTGGTTATATCACTGGCTTCACCTTCGTCGGCTATTTTTATCCAATCAAGGAGCTTTTGCCGGATCTGTGGACTTTCCAGTTGGGCGGCTGGCCGCTGTTCTGGATAGCATTCTTCACCATCGCGACCTATATCAACGCCGGCTGGATGCGCGAGCAGGTGTGCATGTACATGTGCCCCTATGCACGCTTCCAGTCTGTCATGTTCGACCACGATACCCTGATCGTGTCTTACGACAGCAAGAGAGGGGAACCGCGCGGCTCACGCAAGCGCAGCGCTGATCACAGGGAACTGGAACTCGGCGAGTGTATCGACTGTGAGCTGTGTGTGCAGGTCTGCCCGACCGGCATCGACATCCGCAATGGATTACAGTACGAATGCATTGGCTGCGCCCTGTGCGTTGACGCCTGTGACTCCGTCATGGACAAAATGGAATACCCCCGGGGCCTGATTCGCTACACCAGTGAAAACGAGCTGGAGGGCAAGAAAATACATTGGCTACGACCCCGCATCATTGGCTATATCACGGTTCTGTGTATCATGATCGGACTATTCACCTACAATCTAGTCAGTCGCATCCCACTGGAACTGACCGCGATTCGCGACCGCAATCAACTGTTTGTTACCACTGACTCTGGCGCCATTGATAATATCTACACCCTGCAACTGGTGAATATGGATCAGGCAATGCATGAATTTGACATCAGTATTACGGGCATCGAAGGTGCAAGTCTCATCGGTGAAGCCACTCACACGCTCAATGGTGGTGAGGTCCGTGCTATCAGTTTACGTGTACGTATCGAGCCCGACCTGCTGGACAAGCCCAGTACCGAACTCGATTTCACAGCCCAGGCCAGCGACAATCCGTCGCTGCAGGCCACTGCCGAATCGCGCTTTGTGAAACCCCTGTGAGCCGACAACTTCCCGGTGGAGACACCCAGCCCTGGTTCCGCCAGTTCTGGCCCTGGTTCCTGATCACGCTCCCGGCCAGTGTGGTGGTGGCTGGCTTCGCCACGCTATACATTGCCAATCGACACGCCGATGACCTGGTGGTGGATGATTACTATAAAAATGGCCTGGCCATCAATCGCCAACTGGAAAAGAAACAGCGTGCGGCAGCACAGGGTATTGCTGCTCAACTTCGGTTCGAGCCGGGCTCAGTCGCCATTACAGTGGACGGACCCGTCACCAGCGAACAACTACTTCTGCTAATGTCACATCCACTGGAAGCCGACAGGGATTTCGCCGTCACTGTTACCAGCGTAGAGGCAGGACTCTATACAGGCATGCTGGAAGCCCCCGTAGCAGCGCGCTGGCACTGGACGCTGCAGGAACAGGATGCCACCGGCTGGCGTCTCGACGGCGCTGTGCAGGCTGCTGATATCGGCGATGCTGCCAGCGACTGACGCGTCGACCTCGATGACCCCCGACGCCTGCTACCACTGCGGCGAGCCCGTCCCCTCAGGGCTGGACCTGAGCGTGGAAATTGCCGGAGTCGCACGCCCCATGTGCTGCCCTGGTTGCCGTGCGGTCGCCACCCTCATTGCAGGCAGCGGGCTGGACAACTTCTACCAACAACGGACCACCTACAACGAACGACCACTCGCGCCGGACGAGGAAGCAATCGTCCGCTACGGCGTCTATGACGACCCGGAACTGGCGGCTACATTCACCACTACTGACCCGGAAGGGTTGGTAAGCGCAAGTCTGCTATTGGGCGGCGTCAGCTGCGCAGCCTGTACCTGGCTTATCGAACAGTCCCTTGGAGTATTACCGGGCATCTCCCGCGCCCTGGTCAACCTGCAACAATCCAGGCTGGATCTTCTGTTTGACCCTGGTGAGCTGAAATTGAGCGAAATATTCGCCCGCATAGAAGCGCTGGGTTACCGCCCTCGCCCCTACCAGGCGCACAGCCAACGGCAGTTGATGGAGGATGAATACCGCAGCGATTTCCGCCGCCTGGCGGTGGCCGGCCTGGGTATGATGCAGGTTGGTATGTTCGCAATCGCCCTGCACGCCGGTGATATCCAGGGCATGGCGAGCCAATACCAGGGTCTGCTGCGCTGGGTCAGCCTCCCGGTCGCCGGATTTGTCGTATGGTATTGCGCCCGCCCATTTTTTACATCGGCGTGGCGACACCTGAGGCAGCGCTCCCTGGTTATGGATCTACCCGTTGCACTGGCGATTGGCCTGGCCTTCCTCGCCAGTGCCTGGGCCACCGCCACCGGCTCCGGGCAGGTCTACTTTGATTCGGTAGTGATGTTCACCTTCTTTCTGCTACTGGGCAGATTCCTCGAGCGGCGCATGCGCCAGCGCGATCTTTTCACATGGTTCGATGCACAGAGTAGTCTGCCCAGTGCCGTTACCATACGCAAGAATGACCAATGGACAACCGTTCCTCGCATCCAGTTGCAACGGGGAGACATTGTGCTGATCAAGGCCGGGGAAACCGTACCAGTGGATGCGCAAGTGATAACGGGTACCAGCGCCGTGCGCGAAGATACTTTCAATGGCGAGCACCTGCCCAGGGCGGTGTCCGGGAAAGATACGGTTTACGCTGGCACCATCAATATGGAAGATGCACTGGAAGCCCGGGTGCTGGGGGATTACCGCGACAGCCGACTGGCAGCGCTGCAACGTTCGGTGGAAGTGGCGCAGACAGAAAAGCCCAAGCTGGCCAAGCTCTCCGACCGCATCGCCTCCTGGTTTGTTGCCGGTATTCTACTGGTATCGGCTATCACCGCCCTTACCTGGCTGCAGTTGGCACCGGATAAAGCATTCTGGATAACCTTGTCTGTATTGGTCATCAGCTGCCCCTGCGCCCTCGCCCTGGCAACACCTGCAGCTCTCACCAGTGCCGCGAGTGGTTTGCGCTCACGGGGTGTGATTGTGCGTGGTGAAAATGCGCTGGAGTCTCTCGCAAGATGCACCCACCTACTATTCGACAAGACCGGCACCCTCACCGAGGGCTCCCTTGCTATTGCCCGCGTCGAACTGCTGGATACTCTGGGCCAGGATGAGGTGCTGGCCATAGGCGCGGCACTACAGCATTACTCGAATCACCCCATAGCCCAGGCGTTTTCGTCAATCACTGCAGCCGATGACTTTGAACAGGTAGAATACCGGGTGGGCGCGGGGTTAAAAGCGCTTAATCTTGGGGACAGCTACCACATGGGAAGCTGGGAGTTTTGCCGGGAGCTGACAGCTGGATTCCCGCCGGTTCCTGATGAACAACACTACTGGATTGGCCTGTGCAAAGAGAACGCCCCCCTCGCCTGGATTGGGTTCAATGATCGTATTCGTAAGGAAGCGGCAGACGTCATCAACAAAGCCAAAAAGCGTGGTTTGACCATTGAACTGCTCACCGGTGACAGCTCTGCACAGGGCCCTGTACTGGCGCGGACACTGGGCATCGACACCGTGCACTGTGGCCTTTCCCCGCAGCAAAAAATGACCCGCGTGCATCAACTACAGGGCGAGGGTGCCATTGTAGGAATGGTCGGGGACGGGCTCAATGACGCCCCTGTCCTGAGCCTGGCAGATGCCTCGTTCGCCGTTTCAGGGGCCACTGACCTGGCACGAACCCAGGCGGACTTTGTCATCGTTGGCGGCACCCTCGAGAAGATTACAGCAACCCTTGAAAAGGCATCCCGGTGCCTGCGCGTTATCCGCCAAAATTTCGCCTGGGCCCTGGGGTACAATATCTGTGCGATTCCGCTGGCAGCCATGGGATTTGTGCCACCCTGGATGGCTGCTATCGGCATGTCACTGAGCTCATTGCTGGTAGTCGCAAACTCACTACGCTTAAATCGATAACAGCACACACAGGAAACCATAACCAGTGGACAGCCTCTACCTCCTCATTCCTATTGCCCTGCTGTTTTGCGTCATTGCGATAAAACTATTGCTGTGGGCAATCAATAATGGGCAATACGATGACCTGGACAAGGAGGCCTGGCGCATCCTCGCTGACGATGACGCTACACCACAGGAAAAGCAGCCCCCGTCTTCTAAAGAAGCTGCAAACAGGGAAGAGCCATGATCGACCTGACACAGGCGGGTAGCGCTTTCGCTCTTGGCCTCGCAGGAGGGGGACACTGCCTGGGTATGTGTGGCGGCATCGCCGCTGCTCTCAATCTGGGTGGCGTGCGCTCTACCGCCGTCACCCTTTCCTACCACTGCGGACGGATAAGCAGCTATACGGTATTGGGGGGAGCCCTGGGGTTCGCCGCCGGCAGCATTGATATCGCCGCCTGGACCATAGGCTTGCGTTACCTGGCAGGGTTTCTGCTCATTGGAATGGGTCTTTACGTCGCACAGTGGTGGCGCGGCATGGTCATACTGGAGCGCGCTGGCGCAGCCCTGTGGCAACCGGTTCAACGACTGTCCAGCCGCTGGCTACCGGTGCGACGCTGGCCCCAGGCTTTTGCACTGGGCCTGTGCTGGGGACTGATGCCCTGCGGGCTAATATACAGCGGCCTTGCCTGGGCTGCGACAGCTCAAAATGCGGGCGCCTCAGCGCTGATGATGTTTCTCTTTGGCTTGGGAACCCTGCCCGCAATGCTCTCCACCAGCCTGGGAGCTGAGCGCCTGCAGGTGTTTCTGCGCCGCCGCGGCCTGAAACTGTTGATCGCTCTACTGCTTATCGCATCGGGAATCTGGACAATTTATCTCACTGTGTCCCACGGCAATCATGCCGCGCACAGTGAGCACTCCGGGCAACCTTCAATCGATCACTCACAGATGGATCACTCAAAAATGCAGCACTAGACCTGCACCGATCTGTGCTTTATGGAACCCCTCCCCGGCTCAAAGACAAAAAAAAGCCCCACCAGAAACTAGCGGGGCTATGCACCCTATGACCGTAGGTGAGCCGGTCACACGGGATATCTAGAACTTGTAGGCAATGCCCACGTTGTAAACCCAGGGGTCGATATCCACATCAAAGTTGACCTTCGCTGCAACTGCACCGTTCACCTTGGCTTTCACTTCCGCTCTGGTATCAATATCGATATACCAGACGCCCAGGTTGACCGCCCAGTGCTCACCAAACGGGATATCGAGCCCTGCCTGCGCGGCGAGACCGAATGAATTATCCAGGCTAAGGTCAGCGTCATCAACAGCGCCATCAGTTAGATCGGCCAACAGGCCAACCAGATCGCTATCAACGTCTTCATCCCAAAATATGGTGTAGTTCACGCCTACGCCAATGTAGGGCTGCCAACCATCTTTACCACCGCGTGGGTACCACTGTACACTCACTGTCGGGGGCAGGTGTTTGGTAGAACCCGCTTGCAATGAGCTATTTTGCACGTTGATGTCATGCTCAAATGGCGTCGATGCCAACAATTCAACACCCCACTTCTCAGTAACCATGTACGCGGGAATAATACCCAACTGGGTGTCATCATCGACCTCCACCTTAGCCACAACATCTCCGGGAAGATAGACGTTGTCACTGTCTGAATCGGGATCTACTTTCGTCGCGCCGGCGCGCACAATAAAATCACCGGCCTCATAAGACTGGGCCACCACACTACCGCCAGCCAGGGCGACTGCCAGTGCCATCGTCAACGCTTTCTTCATTGTTACACTCCTTATAAATGGGTATGCGGTATAGCAGTGCCATGCCGTTCGCTGCATAGTTTTCACTACGTATATTATGGGCGGCGCGCATTGCCAGCATTGATGTTAATCAACATAGCCCTGATGATGCGAGCGATGGCCTTGGTACTATTGCACATAAAACATTTAATACTTTTATTTTCAATGCATTAAGCACCTATCTTCAAGCTATTTCCAAGGGTAATCCAGACTCCGTCCGCAGCCTGAAAAACGCTTTTTGTTGTGCGTCACTGTTACCTTGTTGTTATAGCGCTCCCCGCTCATGGTGTCCGCACACAACTGCTCAACAATATCGACCTGCAGGTGATTCGCGCCGCTGCTACCAAGGTATGTTCGCATACCCTCGACTTCCTCCTCCACAGGATCAGGAATAAGAACACGCCTCATGCCATTAGCTTCGACAAACAACAACTGCCGACCCCGCTGTACTTCCAGGTACCAGCCCGGTTCGTTGCCCACGGCTCGAAAATCGACACCCCGACGCCGCGCATCCTCCCAGGGCACCCGTTGTGGCGATAATTGGCACTCAGAATAAAGTTGCCCATCCACAGCCAGGGACGCCTGGTCCCCCTGCGACCAGAACATCGTATCCCCTTCTTCATAACGCACCCCGGACGCGACCCGCACCTGGGACAGAATCACATATCGGTCTTCCAACCACAGCGCCATCTCGCCGGGTCCCAGGCGAGCAATAAAATCATAGCCAACACATTCGTAGACCATGGTCTTTGCCAGTGGCCGTAGATCCTGGTTGAAACCGGCAGTTGCCGGAGCAGCACCCTTATCGCCACCACCCCAACTACAGCCGGCCAGTGCCGCACACAACAACAGACAGCCTATTCGGCTCATACAGCGTTACCTCATTTAAATGAGCGGCCGCTCGCGGCGCTACCATCATGCCGTGGGTAACAACGGCAGCACGATCATACGCACTGCGAGCAATGTTACCAACCAGCGAAACCAACGATGGAAATCAATCTGCGGTACGTGTCCGCGTAACCGGGTGCCGACCCAGGAACCACAGATCCCGGCAACTATCATCGCGCTCAACAGCTGCCACCAATGTGCAAAACTGAAGCCAATAACAACAAAGGCAAGGAGCCGCAGAGCGTGGTTTAAAGTCATAGTTACAGCTGTATTGACCACCAGCCAGTCTCGCCCTGTATTGCGCTGCAGTAACACTGCAGACCCTAGAGGACCGGTGGCGCCCGCCAGCATGCCCAATCCGGTCTGGTAGAATCCCAGCAATACCAGCGGCAACTGCCCACTGCCGCGCACAGCAGGGATACGCACCCAGGTAAAAACCAGTATGAGTAGCCCGATGACAGCCGGTAACCAATGCAGATCGAGACTCTGGTAAACCTCCGCCCCCAGCCAGGCACCGGCAATCGCTCCAACCGCTACGGCAGGAATGATTGTGGGGTCAATATCACGCCAGCCAAAGGCTGCTCGCGACAAATTGCTCATCAATTGAGTCGCCGCATGCAGCGGCAGGATCACAGCCGCAGGCACCAGGCCGGGCATCAGGGTAATCAACAAAATACCGCCTCCCATACCGATGACTGCCGCCAGGCATGAGGAGAAAAACACAATCGGCACCAGCAGAAATTCGCTCAAGCTGCACTCCCGGCAAAACGTCCCAAGCCAGCAATTTACCTGGAAGCAAAGCAAGTCTACACTAGATGTCCAGCGCCCAGGACTACAACAGGAGCCACAAGCGATGAGCAGTCCGGTAGCAGTACACGAGCAGGTCGCCCCCGGCTGGTTTGGTGCCGACCCCACCAGCATCGACATGAAACCCGATCCTCATGGCTACTACAGGACACTGAGGGAGACCCAGCCGGTTAATCTCACGCCCTTGGGAGATTGGCGCTTATCCCGATATAGCGATGTGCAGAAGTTACTTAAGCACAGCCACAGCGGCATGCGAGACATGGATGGGCTGATTCCAGGGGAAACAAGAGCGGAGACAGCAGCGTCCAAGTTTATGTTACGTGCGGACCCACCGGATCACGACCGCTTACGCAACCTGGTCAGCAAAGCATTTACGCCCCGCTCCCTCAACGCTATGCGTCCCGTCATAGAACCGCTGGTCATCGGCGAGCTGGAACGCGTGGCGGTCGCCGGGGAGATGGATCTGGTCGCGGACCTGGCACTGGCTGTGCCGGCAGCGTCCATGTGCGCCATGCTCGGCGTTCCCTTTGAAGATCGCCACAAACTTACCGAGCTGGTGTCACTGGTCACTTACCGCCTGGCCAAACAAGCCTACCCGGAATTGCAGCAGCGCTCTGAAGCGGCCATCATGGAACTGGCCGAATACATGCTGCGCTTGATAGAAGAACGGCGTACGACACCGTCAGAAGACATTCTCGGCCAACTGGTAGCCGCCGAGGAATTGGGCGACAGTCTCAGCACCGATGAATTACTGCAGCAGAGCATAGGCCTGCTGGTGGCCGGACTGGAGACTACCACCGGGCTCATCGCCAATGGCATGGTGTGCTTTTCAAGGTATCCCGGGGAGTTCGAGAAACTGGCGACTAACCCGGCCCTGGCAGGTTCAGCGGTGGAAGAGAGTTTACGCTTTGAGCCCTCGGTGCCCATCACTAGACGTGTGCTGTGGGAGGACACAGAATTCAGCGGCATTACCATACCGGCGAATTCCATTGTCTACGCCATCCTCATTGGAGCCAATCGGGACCCGCAGTATTTTACTGATCCCGACCGCTTTGATATCACCCGCAAGGAAGCCAAACACTGCTCCTTTGGCGGTGGCATCCACTTCTGCCTCGGGTCCCACCTCGCGCGCATGAATGCGCAGATCGCGTTCACCGAGATGGCCAGTCGCTTCACCGCAATAGAGGTCAACGAGGCAGACATCGAGTGGGCCCCTTCCCTGTTCAGGATTCCGGGGAAAATACCAGCACGCTTGCAACTCCGCTAACCCATTGGGTAGTTAATCTCCCGCGATACGGCGTTTATCCGCTGCAGCGTTTCGGGCGTGAGCGTAACGTCCGCAGCGGCCAGTAGTTCCGGTACCTGCTCCGCAGTTGTCGCCCCCACGATGGTGGATGCAACAAAGTCGTGCTGCTTGCTCCATGCGATAGCCATTGTTACCACCGACATGCCCAGGTCCGCTGCAATCTCTTGGAAGCGTGCGGTGGATGCCAGGCTTTTGTCATTCACGAAACGCCTGAGCATGGACTGCTGCCGGTCCGGTGCATGTTGGTAAATGGAGAAACGCGCGCCTTCGGGGAAGGCTCCGCCGTTGTACTTGCCGCTGAGAACACCGCCTCCTAGCGGTGAATAGGGAATGAGGCTAACTTTTTCCTGGCGACAGGCCTGTGCCAGCTCATCCTCAAAGCGCCGATTATTGAGGCTGAAATTGTTCTGGATGGTGTCATAACGGGCCAGCCCATGGGCATCGGACGCCCACAAACTTTTGGTAAGGCCCCAGGTTGACTCGTTACTACAACCGAGAATGCGCACTTTGCCCGAGCGCACCAGTTCATCCAGGGCCAGCATGGTCTCCTCCTGGGGAAAGTCCCAATCCGGCCAGTGCGTCTGGTAGAGATCGATGTAGTCCGTATCGAGCCGCCTGAGGCTAGCCTCTACCGCACGCATGATATGGTGACGGTCCAGGCCAGTCTTGGCGCCGCGCAGGGGCGCTTCAATCCAGCCGTGACTGGGCCCGGCCACCTTGGAGGCAATAATCAATGAATCCCTGTCCTTGGTCTTCATCCAGCGGCCCACGATTTCCTCAGTGGCTCCGACGTATTTTATGTCCGGGGGAACCGGGTACATTTCCGCGGTGTCATAAAAATCAACGCCCGCTTCATAGGCCATGTCCATAATGCGAAAAGAGGTCTTTTCATCCGCCTGGTTGCCAAATGTCATGGTTCCCATACAAATATCTGAAACTACAATGGAACTCTGGCCCAATCGATTGCTGTGCATACTCCACCCTTAGTGTCGCGACTATTGAAAATTTGCGTCTAACTATAGTCGGGAGCAGTGTAATTGCATAGTTACAGTCAAAAGACAGTGGATTAAACTCCCAGTGATGCGCACCTTCCGCCCTATTGCTTATTTCTTGCTCATTGTCCTGCTATGCCTGATAGCTGCCGGGGTATACATCTACCCCAGACTGCCGGCCATCGCGGTGCAACAGGCAGAGGACTTGCTGGCTGAGTACGGCGTTCAGTCCATTGAACTGGAAGCCCCCGTAGTAGCCGCCAAACGACTGCAACTGGACAAGCTCGGCTTGCGCGGGGAATTGGATGGTGTGGCTTTTTCAGCCACTCTGGGGGCTGTAGACCTGCATTACAATTGGCGCCTGCTGCTGGAGGGGCGCTTCGGGGAACTGATTCTGGATGAGTTGGAGCTGGTAGTTGAGCAGCTACCCGCAAGCAGCGAGCCATCAAACACAGCGCTCATCATTGACCAGATACTTCCACATTCACTGTTATCTCAAATCCCGCTGCAGTCTATTGAGATCAGACACCTTGCAGTGGAGTACCGCGCGTCCGAACTAATGCCTGTTAAGGCCGTCGGCACCCTAAGCTTGTTAGCCGGGAAGATGGACCTGCAACTATCCAGTCTATACCTGGATAGTCACATCGATGCCCGCCTGCAAACGGGCGATGATACCTCACCTCTTTCCCTGGATCTGCAGGTCTCACATGGCGGCGGCAACCTGGCCGGCCTGGATGCACAGTTACAGCGCAAATCCGCAGACCACTGGCAATGGGACCTTGAGGGGACCCTGGATTGGGCGACACTTCTTGCCTGGGCACGAGAGCCTGCCCTGGAAGTCCTACCCATAGACATGTCATCGCTTGCAGCGCTCACCTTGCAAGGCAGCAGCGCCTTCGAGGCTGTACTGCAACATCCCAACACCCTACACACCTCGGCCACGGCGGACGTCCGGCCACTGGAGCAACTGGACGCCAGGCTACACCTGGAAAATGTGCTGTCTGATCTCGACTACCCGCCACTTGTCGATACCCTGAGTGGCGAATTGCACGCCGTACTGTCGCTTGAGGATAGACGGTGGTCAATGGCTGTCGAAACACTCAATCTTTCGGGGGCTCTCTACTCCGGGCAGCTACCACTAGCGCCGGAGTCTCGCCAATGGCTGGGCTGGCAGGAGTTGGTGCCAATAAGCCTCAGCAGCATCAAAAACATCAAGGCAAGCTCTGATGAGAACGGCGACTGGTCTGCACAACTGCAAGACATCGTACTCACCCTGGGTGACGCAAAAAGCCAATTGCTGGTAACAGGGCTGCAACTGGACGCGGCACTTGAAACTGCTGCACAGGGAAACCTCAGTGCCGACCTGACTGCCAGCCTGGCGACCCGTTTACGCAAGACACAACTGCCGCAGATGGAACTCGTGTTCCAGCACCAGGGGCCGCCGGAGCAGGGAAAACTCAAGCTGCAACTTGTCGATACCGCCGAGAGTATGCGCCTGCTCATCGATGGGTCAGGCAACCTGAAAACCGGCCGCGGTCATTATTCAGTCACGGCATCCAGCCTGGATCTACCCTACGCCAGTAGCACCATTATTCCTCTACTGGAAAAATTCGACCTGCTGGAACAGGAAATGGAGGTCTTCAGCGGCAGCTTCAAGCTGCACAGTATCATTGAGTCCAAGGGCTTTAGCACCGCTGAATGGCAGGTAAAATCGAGTTTTATCGGCCGGGACATTTCAGGCAGCCTCGACGAATACCGGTTCACCGGAATGTCACTGACCGCCAACTGGCAGGGCGTGGAACAATGGAAAACACTTGCGCCCGTCGAATTCGAAGTTGCCAACCTGAATGTCGGCTTTGATATTTCAGGCCTGCGGGCCACTGTAAGCCTGCCACGTCCGACAGCACCGGCGCAGCCGGTCGTCAGTATCGATAACTTTACAGCGAATATCTTTGGTGGCCGCGTTTATCTACCGCAGCCCCAGACCTGGGACTTCTCGTCACCCGAAAACCACCTGACACTGAAGGCAGACCAATGGCAACTGGCCGAACTGGTAGCACTGCAGCAGGACCAGCAGATCGATGCGCAGGGCAAGCTCGAGGGCGAGTTACCCCTGACACTCCGCGACGGGCGTATTATTATTGAAAAGGGCTACCTCAAGGCGAGGGCGCCAGGCGGGAATATTCGCTATACACCCAACGAGGCCAGTGAAGCGCTGGCCAAGAGCAGCCCGGAATTGGGCATGGCTATGGAGCTGCTGCGAGACTTTCGCTATGAAGTATTAAGCAGCAACGTCGAACTCGACGAGGCCGGCAACCTGCTTCTCGGACTGTCATTGGGCGGTCGCAATCCCAGCCAATACGATGGGCGCCAGGTAAATTTCAACATCAAGCTGGAACAAAACCTGGACCCTCTATTACAAAGTCTACGGCTAAGTGATACCTTGGTGGAGAAAATCGAGGAGCGGCTGCAGTGAACTTATCATCCGTTTTCCGTTCAAAGCTAACACGTATGCCCAAAGGAATACCCATGAGAATACTCGCGTGTTCGTGCCTGCTATTAATGACCGTAGCCTGTACCCCCACGGTGACCGTAAAAGCACCCGAAGAGCCCATCACCATCAACCTGAACGTTAAGATCGAGCACGAAATACGGGTTAAAGTGGATAAAGAACTGGACGACCTGTTTACCGAAGACAGCGAACTTTTTTAGGAGAGTAACAACATGCCATTCAAGAAATCTTCCCTGGCCGCCCTGGCACTCATATTAATCACAGCATTTCCGGCATTTGCCCTGGATCTGGACGCCGCGAAATCCGGTGGCCTGGTGGGCGAAACCAACAGCGGTTACCTTGCTGCCATCAAGCCCTCATCAGAGGTAGATAAACTGGTAGCTAGCATCAATGGCAAGCGTAAGGCGCATTACCAAAAAATCGCTGACAAGAATAGCATCAGCCTACAGGCCGTTGAAGTTCGCGCCGGCAAGAAGGCCATAGAGAAAACAGTCCCCGGGCAGTTTGTAAACACCGGTGCCGGTTGGGAGAAAAAGTAGCCGGAGCTCTTCCAGCTATTCATCCAGGGAAGGGCTAGATAACGCCCTTCTCCTTTGCCATATCCAGCGCCAGGTCCTCGATCATATCTTCCTGGCCGCCAACCGTTCTGCGCCGACCCAGCTCCACCAGGATATCGCGACTGGACAAGCCATACTTTGCCGCGCTGCGCTTGGCGAACAGCAGGAAGGATGAGTATACCCCCGCGTAACCCAGCGTGAGTGCATCGCGATCGATACGCACCATGTGATCCATCATCGGTACGATCAGGTCTTCCGCAATATCCATGGCCTTGAAAAGATCAACGCCAGTTTCCACACCCATGCGCTCACAAACTGCCAGGAAAACTTCCAGCGGTGTGTTGCCTGCGCCAGCGCCCAGGCCGGCCAGGGAGCCGTCGATCCGGTTCGCGCCTGCCTCTACCGCTGCCAGTGAATTGGCGATACCCATGGCCATATTGTGATGCCCGTGGAAGCCCAGCTCAGTTTCCGGCCGCAGTTCCGCCCTGGCCAAAGCCACTCGCGAGGTGACATGGTCTGGCAGCATATAGCCGGCGGAATCCGTGATGTAAACGCAGTTGGCGCCAAAATCCTCCATCATCTTCAGCTGCACCACCAACTCTTCCGCCTCAATCATGTGGGCCATCATGAGAAAACCGACGATATCAAGGTTGTCGTAGCTGGTCGCCATGGTCAGGTGCTGCTCCGAGACATCCGCCTCGGTACAATGGGTGGCCACACGGATAGTGGAAATTCCGCAGTCGACTGCCATCTTGAGGTGATCCACCGTACCGATACCCGGTAACAACAGCGCAGATACCTTGGCGTTTTTCATTTCCTTACACACAGCACTGAGGTACTCCTCGTCACTGGCGGCAGGGAAACCATAGTTGACTGAAGCACCCCCCAGTCCGTCGCCGTGAGTAACCTCAATCATGGGTATGCCAGCGTCATCCATGGCCTTGGCAATCGTCACCATTTCTGTAACGGTGATCTGGTGCTGCTTGGGGTGCATCCCGTCCCGCAGGCACATATCGTGCACGGTGATTTTCTTTCCTTTCAGGTCCATTGTCTTAATCTCTCGTATTCGATATCGCTAATTTCAGGCCGCAGTGGGAACAAACTTCCCCGACAAGATCTCCTCGGCATACATTTCCGCGGTACGCAGTCCGGCTGCTGTCATAATGTCCAGGTTGCCGGCGTATTTGGGCAGGAAGTCACCCAGCCCTTCGACTTCCATATAGATGGAAACACGCTTGCCATCAAATACCGGGCCGTTTTTCAGGGTATAACCGGGCACATACTTTTGTACCTCGGCAACCATGTCGTGAACAGACTGGGTAATAGCTTCTTCATCCGGTTCATCTACTGTGAGGCAGTGCACCGTATCGCGCATAATCAGGGGAGGTTCGGCTGGATTAATAATAATGATAGCCTTGCCTCTGGCCGCGCCGCCGACTTTCTCAATGCCACTGGCAGTGGTACGCGTGAATTCATCAATATTTTTGCGCGTGCCTGGCCCTGCTGACTTACTGCTGACCGTAGCAACAATTTCCCCATAAGACACCGCCTGCACGCGACTCACCGCCGCCACCAGTGGAATAGTCGCCTGCCCGCCGCAGGTCACCATATTGACGTTCATCGCCCTGGCCTCCACCGCAGCAACCAGGTTGACCGGCGGCACACAGAATGGCCCGATTGCCGCAGGCGTCAAGTCGATCATAACGACGCCCTGTGCGTTGACCTTACGACTATTCTCTTCGTGAACATAGGCGGAGGTGGCGTCGAAGCAAATCTGCACCCCGTCTTCGCGCATGGTCGGCAACATGCCATCGACACCGTCGGCAGTGGTCTTGAGCCCCAGTTCCGCGGCTCTGGCCAGACCCGGGGAATCCGCTACCACACCCACCATCCAGAGAGGCTCGATGACATCACTGCGCATCGCTTTCATTAACAGGTCTGTCCCGATATTACCGGGGCCTATGATTGCCGCTTTTACCTTGTTACTCATCTCTATTCTCTTGTCTCTTCTCTTTTTTGCGAAATGCAATATTGTCGAACCTGGCAGTCACCCGAAAATTCCCGCCTGACTCACACGAAACGACAACTACAACCACCAATTCCGTCAATCTCCAGCGACATCGAATCTCCTGCGACCACAGGAATCAACGGCACCAGGGAGCCGGACAGAATAATTTCACCGGCCTTGAAAGGGATGCCAAATTCACCGAGAGTGTTTGCCAGCCAGGCGACTGCCGTCAGGGGATTTCCCTGCACGGCGCTGCCAAGTCCTTCTGAGTTGAACTCGCCATTTTTGTGGATCGTCATTTTCAGGCCCGGCAGATCAAAATCCCGGGGGTCAACTTCATTCTTACCCAACACATAGACCCCGCAGGATGCGTTGTCCGCCACGGTGTCCTGGATCTTGATATTCCAGTCATGAATCCTGGAATCAACGATTTCAAAACAGGGCATGATGGTCGCAGTAGCGTCCAACACATCCTGCTCGCTTACCCCGGGACCAACCAGGTCTTTCTTCAGGCGAAAAGCGATCTCTCCTTCGGCACGCGGTTGAATCATATTGCCGGCGATGGCGATATCGGCTCCGTCAGGATATTCCATGGCATTGGTCAGAAAACCAAAATCAGGCTGAAATACGCCCAGCATATCCTGTACCGGCTTACTGGTAACACCGATCTTCTTGCCAACGACACGCTCCCCGTCACGCTCCACCCGCAGGGAAACCATACGCAGGGAAATGTGATAAGCGTCCTCTATGGTGATAGCGCTTTCCCGCTCCGTGAGGGGCGCCACCGTCGACTGGCTACGCAGAGCCCCATAGAGCTCGTCTCCCAGTGAACTGATTCGGTCCTGTTCCATCATAAAACCCTGCACCTCTAGTGCGGTAGCTGCGTCATTCAGCCGCTGATTTTACACGCCTTTTGGATTTCACCAGTACAATATTTTGTTCGACCCCTATGAACTTCCCGGCCCTGCCATCACAGCGGTTCATTGATCTGAAACATCGCAGCGCATCTGCAACCATTCTATGCTGGACAAAGTTAATGCTTTTTGTGAAAGAGGATGTATTGATGCTGCAACGCATGCGTAAATGGTACCGTGGCCTGGCCTCAGGGCAGGCCGAGGTGGTCGGCCCCATAGAGGCTGGCCCAGACCAGCATTGGGATATGACAGTAGATGTCGCCGTAGTTGGTTTTGGCGGCGCAGGCGCCAGTGCGGCAATTGAAGCCTGCGACCGTGGCGCCAGTGTGGCGGTGCTCGAGCGCTTCAATGGAGGCGGTTCCACCAAAATAAGCGGTGGTATTGTCTACGCGGGTGGCGGCACCAGCATCCAGGCCCAGGCAGGT